>Ga0209489_104467_pt1 | contig 25687 bp, 17 predicted proteins | sample SiratrowhiteBW_FD_187527 | JGI IMG/M metagenome (GOLD analysis project Ga0209489, IMG submission 187527) | Root nodule microbial communities of legume samples collected from California, USA - Siratro white BW (SPAdes) (version 2) | ecosystem: Host-associated > Plants > Roots > Nodule | place... | reverse complement strand
GGTGATATGTCCATAACTTGGAATACAACCTGAAAAGTGCATGGTCCAACTTGGACTGGTAACTCTACTTCTCCCACAACTTCCCTCTTACTCCCATCAAAAGCTCTGACCACCATAGTGCTAGGGCGCAAATGAATCCCCTCGGTTGGCAACTTGTTTAGGGTGGTTTTCGGCATCACATTCAATGATGAACCATTATCGATTAATACTCGTGAGATGAAATGATTCATGCATTTAACTGAGATGTGAAGAGCTTTATTATGCCCTCTACCTTCTGAAGGTAATTCCTCCTCAGTAAAAGTCAAATAATTGTTAGCCGTAATATGACTAACAATCTCTTCGAATTTCCTGATCAACATGGGCCCCACTCAAAATCTTCATTAGCAATTTTCGATGAGAATCAGAATGCATCAACAATTCCAACAACGATACCTTTGCAGGCATCCGGTTTAATTGATCAACCACCTTATACTCACTTTGTTGGATGAACTTTAAGAACTCATATGCATCTTCATCGGTAACCTCCTTTATTTCTTTCAGCTCGGGTTCTGGGTTTTCTTGCACAACTTTTCCTTTTAACAACGCCTTTGCCTTTTCTGCAACTATTTCTTCTTTAATTTTTTCAATACTTTTCTCTCCTCTCAGCACAGGCGGAGTAAACAACCGACCACTCCTAGTCATGCCTCCAATTCCAGATATATTGTCAATAACAGCTTTGCCAGATTCAACAAATTCATCTTTTTGTTCCCCTTGGATGATACTGACACCATACTTCCAAGGAACAGCCTTGTCATTCTTGTATGGGAAAGCAACGGGTGTCTGAATCAATAAGGGTTGCCTGCCTACGGGCATGGAATTGGTAGGCCTAGTAAATTGGATCACCAACGGTTTCGGTCTTTGTGAACCCCATTCTTCACCAGCAAATACTCCCTCTTCCTTCTTTTGATGAGAAATTTGTAGGATATGTCTATCCATCAAGTCTTGCACATACTTTTTGAATTCAACACACTCATCAATAGAATGATTGATGCTATTGTGGAAATCACATCCATTTCCTGTCTTTTGCTCACATCGGAATAACCCAGCCTGGCAAATTGCTCTGAAAACCTCATTCATAGGTTTCTTCATTTCATTTACATATCTAACCAGACTTGGTTTTTCTTCACCCATTACAGCATTAACCGTGGCATTTGAGTGACCAGACAAAGGGTTTTTGTCCACACTTGGCTTCTGCTCCTGGAAAGTGAGCCACCCAGAATCAATCAAAGATTGTACTTTGAACTTGAGAGCACGACAATTTTCGGTGGAATGACCCACTTCTCCGCTATGGTATTCACACGTGGCATTTGCATCGTAATATCTAGGGTATGGTGGTTGCATTGTCTTTGCTGGGCATATAGCCACCAGTGCATTCTTAACTAAATCAGGCAATAACTCTGCATAAGTCATTGGCAAAGGAGTGAACTTCATCGCCCTCTCTCCTGTATTGTTCCTTTGACCAAAGTTTTGATTTGGTGCCTGATTATGATTCTGAACCCCTGGATTGGGTTGATAAGCATTATGGGCTGCCATTGGCGGTCTATATCCAGTCTGTGGCCGAGGGGCATTATATTGATAATTTGGCACAACACTCGCAACATATGTCTGTGATGGTCTGTAATTCGGTCGAAACTGGTTTTGATATCCTCCTCAATGTGGCACGGTTGAAGCTGTCTGTACCTATCCTTCTTTCTTCCTATTATTGTTGAATCTGGACTTTCTAGCATTATTAACCGTGGATGGGTTTTGTGTTATTCTTTCACTTTTAAGTTCGTATTCAACCCTTTCACCGATAATAACTATATCGGAAAAGTTGGAAGACACATTTCGCAACACATGTTCATAATATGGAGATTGCAATGTTTCGATGAACATGGTGGTCATTTCATTTTCATGGAGAGGTGGTTCAACCTGAGCAGCCAATTCTCTCCATCTTTGGGCATACTCTTTGAAGGTTTCAGTGCTCTTCTTGAACAGGCTTTGCAGCTGCATTCTATTGGGAGCCATGTCCATATTGTATTTGTACTGCTTTATGAAAGCATTGACCAAATCTTTCCATGTCTGGATTTTAACTGATTCCAAATGCATGTACCAGTTTAAAGTTGTCCCAGTAAGACTCTCCTGAAAGAAATGCATCAATAGCTTCTCATCATGAGCATGAGCAGCCATTTTCCTACAGTACATGACTAGATGACTCTTTGGGCAAGTAGCTCCCCTATACTTCTCAAATTCTGGCACCTTAAACTTTGGGGGTATCACCACATCTGGTACCAAACATAACCTAGCAGCATCTTCGAACTCGCAAGCATTGACTCCTTCAATCATCCGGAGCCTTTCCTCTAGTATTTCCAACTTGCTCTTCGTCATATCGGTATTAAACATCATACCTTGAATGCCTTCATTCACATTATTCTTCATCACAGATGCTTCTCCAGCATGAATTTGCAGAACCCTTGGTTGAGTACTAGATGGGACCTTATCAACTACCACTTTCTCCACACGATTAGCAAGTGGTATTTTGAGTAGCTTCAAGTTGACCTTTGGGGTTAGCAGCATTACCCATTGGCATTTCTCCTTGCTCTTCATACTCTTCATATACAGGCTCATAGTTCGAAGGCATACCATACAGATGAGGCTCATGAATGTTTCTATTTCCCACATTAAGGTTACTGTGTTGAAGTAGAGGGGGATGTGAAGACTGAGCTTCTTCATTGCGGACAGTAACAGCATCTTTCAAGGCCACCATCATTTCAAACATCTGACCCATCTGAGTTTTCAGCTGGTCTATGTCAGCTTTCATGCTCTCTTGTACTTCGTTGTCCATTCTTTTGTTGTTGGCACGAGTTCTGTAGCGATGACACGGAATATTTACCGTCTTTATATGTTTCTGTTTTTTTATTATGAGAAAATTAAATAAAAATGAAAAATGAATGTTATGAAAAATAAGAATTGTATGCACGTTGTTTAAACAATAATTGTGAAAATTGCGCGTACATCCATGGAAATTGAACCCGTATTTGCATTGATAGGGAAAAAAAACTGTCTGATATCATAAAACAATGTATAGAACCAATACGAAACAAAATCAATGCCTAGAACGAGCAATTATAACTTTCATCTGCTCAACTAAATATTTACAATGATTAAGAAAAGTCTGAACAGAATCCGAGAAGTTAAAGAACATCAGAGATGAGTCTGCCTCTCTCAGCATCATAGGCACATCTTCAATGGCTCTATTGGCTAAAGCAACCAACTGTGAGAAACACGTCTTCCAATGCATAATGTCTCGTTCTTGATCCGCAATATGATTCTCCAGTTGAGTCATCATCATCTGGTACCTCTCTTCAGCCTCCATCTTCTGCCATTGCTCCTCTTTCAACTTCTCTTCATATTCCGCCATGATTTCTTTCATTTGCAACTCTTTGTTGTGGAACCTATCCTGTAAGTTATACAATTCTTCTACAATCTTCTATCTGTCCTGTCTGGTTTCCTGGCGCTCAGCATGCATTGTCATCTTCCATTCTCTAGCTCTCGTAGTCAGCTCAACCTTAGCAGCAGTTAACTCCTGAGTCATCTCCACAATACATTCCTTATCAACTTTCTGCCTCTTCATCAAATTTTCATTGTCTACCTTAACATTCAAGTATTCATGTTGAAGGCTCTGCATGTCATTATTCAGTACATCATTCCTCTTCTTCAGCTGCTCAACCTCTTCTTTTAGCTTCTGAATTTCTTCAGATTTTGTGTCAACTGTAGGCTCCTTAGGCACAGGTTCTTCTGAAAGCTCCTGATCCGTTAATCTATAAGGTAGCTTGACTTCTCTTACTCTATCTAGTAGCCATTGCTGATATGGGGTTTCTCTGTCAACTGACCATGATCTAGTGTCTCTTTCCGCACATAGTATATTCTTCCAAGCATTACAGATCTGTCATAGAGTGTTACTCACAAATCCATCCTGATAGTAACAGACAATTGGAGCTAAGACAGCTGGTGTAGGTGTTACTCTGATCGGGTAGCCAAATTGCCTCTGAGCTAAAACTGGATTATAGTTAATGCACCCTCTTATTCACATAAGAGGCACATTAGGGAAGCCCTCACAGCTATATATGAGCTTCGACCTTTGCTGCCATGATGGTTGCCATACGATATTCTTCTGATTCAAACCAGCAACAAATAAAGCCCAATCTTTTCTTGACCTTTTATCTAGCTTCTTACGGGTCACCAGCTCTATCGAACATTTGACTCCAAGAATATTATCACTTATGCGAGCCATCAGCCATACATACAGAACATGCACCGAGCAAAGCATCTTTTTCACCTTCCTTTCATAGCATAAATCCAGTGCTAAATAAGTATCTGCTAATACTCTTGTAACGGGATTCTCAGATCTAGTTCTCACAACCACAAATATATCAATAGCAACATACTCACATAATCATTTGAGTAAGGAAACAATAAGGTTCCATAGAGTATGAGAGCCAATACATCTATGAATGTCTCCCAATCTTCTTTTATGCTCAGCTGTAGGAGATGTGCTTCCAAGAATCTCTGAGAAAATCCTCTAGTGTTTCTTACAGAAATTAACCGACTCTTCAGCACGTCCTGAGGAATTTTGGTGATGGATGATATAGTCAGAATAGAAGAATGTTGTTCACAGTGTCTATAAGGGATTCCCCCACCCAAAGGCAGATCCAGGATTTGCTCATATTCCTCAATGGTAGGTATTAACTGGAAGTCTTGGAATAAGAAGCATCTCATTGACGAGTCATAGTACTGAGCCAGTGCAGTGACAATGTCCATCTCTATGTCCAGCTCCAGCAATCCTAGCAAATTCCCATACTTTCTTCTAAAGGCTGCCTTCTGAATAGATTTCAACTTCCTGCTAAGCTCTCGGAGATTAGAGAAATTATTTCGTATCGGTTCATATTTTAACTTCTTTTTCAATTTTCAAAACTCTCGTTTAGAACAAAATGATGATGCATGAAAACAACATGAATGATATGCATTAAACACAGTTCATTTCCACACTTTTCCACACTCTCCATAGCAAACATTCTGTCTTGTCATGCCGGTGAGTGGTTGCAGTTCATAGTTTTTTCTCCCTTAGTGCTCTAAACAAATTGGCAGCATAAGACCTAGGGTTCTAAGATCTTTACATGCATCCTCACAAAGTAAGTTCCCTAATCCCTACAGGTATAAAGGTCACCAGAGCTATGGCCCTCATTATCAACATATCCAAAGTTGTCGTTAAACAACTAGCTTATGAACAGACAATAAGAGAACAGACTCTAGCTGGGATTCTCATGAAAACCATATTAGGAAGTACAACCATTCCGGTATCACTGAATCCCTCTAATTCTATGCTTTTTTCAGATCCGGGGTTTTAGGATCCCACTCAAGAAATATGCATGAAAAGTGTGTGTGTGAAGAGAGTAAAACATGTATGCACCCAACTCCTCACCTGCAAAACAACCAGAAAAGTCCCAGGCAGATATCACAGATATAGCAGTCATAAGCATGTCTTCTACCCTAGGGTTTAATATCTCATTCAATCAATTAGTGAGAATTCATATCATATAATAACATATCAAAATCCACAATCCTATAAGAATACAATAAACATAAAAATAAGGAAAAGGGAAAAACAAATATTAAAAACCACATTTAAATTTGATCACTTAATTAAATGGCTTGACTCTCAAATAATAAGTCCCCAGTGGAGTCGCCAGCTGTCGCGACCTAAAAATCACGACGGGTATGACGATCCACATAAAAACAAATGAAAAGAAAGAAATGGAGTCCCCACCATAATTTTTTTATGAAAAACTATGGAAAAACTAAGAAAAGAATAAGGAATAAGTCTGCGAACTAGAAATGAGTTCGGGAGTCGGTTACGCGTGGGGAAGGTATTAGCACCCCACAACGCCTGTCTTAAGACAATACCTTTAATCAAATAATCAAAATCAAATGTGATTTTTAGAATATTTATTTTTCCCAAAATTATAATATATAAAAAAAACAATTAAAAAACAAAATAATAATTTTTAAATTAAAGGACCCGACAAGGATTGACCCTGCTCCTACGTATCAACATCCTTAACGGGTGAAGAATCAGGAAATACGTAGTTCTACCAAATTTGAGTTATGTTGAGAAATTTGACATTTTTATTTATTTTTGATTATTATATATTTATTTGTTTGAAAATTTAATTTCATTTTGATATATCATAGACGCGTTCGGTCTTTTGATAATCCCAAACGAAAATTGAAACTCCTTAAACTAAATTCTGCATGACGCGTGTGGTCATTTAGAACTTAAATCACGAATTGATATTTATTATTATTATTATTTTTATAAAAAATAAGAATTCCACATGACGCGAACGGTCATTTAGGATTTATTAAAACAAAAATTTTATGAAAAATAGACTTTAAAAAAAAACAAAATAATAATCCAATGATAAAAGATTAAAAAAAAATCAATTAAATTAAGGGTATTTTAGGAATTAGAGAGATATGGTGCAGATCCAGAAATATGGAGGTGCAAGAAGCAGATTCAACCTAAATAGCTTCAGGGGTATTTTAGGACTTTCAAACACTTGTAGGTGCGAATTCTGATTAATGGAGGTGCAGGTAGTAGGCCCAAATCAGCTAGTGGCGAGGGCATTTCAGGAATTTCCAAAAGTCTGGAGGTGTAAGTCAAAATATGTGGGGGTGCAGGGAACAGTTTAGTGGCTTGCGAAATAGGCATTTGAATCTATTTTAGAAGAATGTAACAACAAAATCAAGATAGCCTAGTTGGTCTAAGGTGCCAAATTCAGAGCATGGGTTCGAATCTTGGTGGCTCCCTCTATGCCTTTTGATTGCATGGAGGAGGAAGTGGTGAAGTTTTGATTGCATGGAGGAGGAAGTGGTGCAGTTTTGATGCTCATGAAAGTGCATTTGGGATGCAGTGGTGATGGCTTCACGAGTTTGGAATTTGAGCAAATGAGGAAGGTTTATGGTTGATGTAATGAGAAAACTTCACGATGAGCAAATTAGCAATGGTCTTCGTATGAGCATATACCAGATTCCTACCATTTATTACACAGTTCAGTTTTTGAACATCCCTTGGTTATACACTACCATATACCTTCTGAACGGTTTCAAGTGTAGTTACAGTGGCATGTGGGTGAGTAGCGTCTTTATTGCGAGCTACATTATTATTGGTGGCAACAGCAGCAGACTGAGCCATCTTCAAGTAGCCATTGGACCTCATACTTTCACCACATTATTCTCCATCACACTCGTTGGATTCTCGTCCGAAACTTCCTACAAGCCCCTGTTATTAATATTATTTATAATATTGTTGTGATTATGATTATTATTATTATTCCAATCGGCATAATTCTCTTTCCTTTCTCCAATGTGGAGGCTGCGGAAGCCATGCAAAACATCGAACCGCGTTGGCTGAGTTTGGAAGGAGCAGGTGTGGCGGTTGGAATGTGGGTCAAGAACGTAACTCTGGAGGTACAATGGAAAAGCAAGGGAGAGGAAAGTGATGATAGGTTTCTTGTGAGTGTTGGATGTGGTGTGTATAGGTGTTGATTCGTAGTGGTGAACGAAAATTTCTCAGTAAATAACCTTTTGAAACAGACTCTAGTACCAACAGGAGTACCATAACTAGTCAGTAAGATTTAGGGAAGAAGAGAGAAAAAAAAAACGATAGTAGCAGTAGGAGTTTCGGGTGCATGCTGGAAAGTCCAATAATGGCAGTGAAATTACCAGTGAGCATGGCGTATTTCACTGACATCAGGTTTAACGAATTACTTACACATCCAAATATAATTCATCCAGATTCAACACAAATTCAGAATCAAATAAAGTTTCCGCATCACAAATCAATATAAACAGATTAAGATGAAGGATGATAATAAGATACAGCAGTGTTCATATTAATGATTCAATGCCCAAAATCAAACTTGTTGATGGCAGAAGTAGATTTTCTTCACTGTCTTTCCCTCACCACTCACGAAAATGTTCTCCTCCTCCTCAATTTCTGGAGATTTCCTTTTTGCTTTTACCCTCTTCTCTCTCTGCCCAGCGAGCTCCTTCTCTCTCTCTGCTTCCGCTTCCTCCTTTCTTTTCACTCTGTTCCCGCTCTTTTACATGTCATCCCCTCTCCGTTTTGTTTCCCCCTCTAACTAATTTTGTTCCTCTCTCTTTCTCTCTCTCCACGTGCCAGCCCATTCTTTGCTCAAATCCTCTCCATTCCTAGCTTGTCATGTGGCAAGCAAAAACTCTCCACTCTTAGCTTGCCACGTGGCAAGCATTTTTTATTCTATTTTTAATTCCTTAATAGTTTTTTTTTTTTAAAATACTTAATCCTTAATTATTTTAAATACTCTTTAATCTTTTTCTAATAATAAATTTCAATCAAAAACAATTTTATTTATTTATTTTATTTTGATTAAAACACTCACAAAATTAAATAAATTATTTTTAATAATAAAAAATGGTATATTTTTACTCGAACAAAATCGGGTATTGACACTCATAAACTTCCTCCTTCACCAACTGCGATTCCTCACACCACACGCTACTAATAGGTGTGGAGTGGAGGGTTCGGTGGCAACCTTTGAAAGAATGGTGTGGCAGATGTTGAAGGAATGACTTGCAAAATCCATGCGTTTTTTTTTTCGTAAATTTCTTCCACAATTTTACTTATTTTCTTATTAATTAAAAAGAATAACAAAAATTAAGAGAAAGTTATCAAATTTTTTACAATCAAATTAGTTGAAAAAAATTAAGTAACTACAATAGTAAATATAATCATTGTTACAATATTATATATCACCTATTATATAAAACTAAATATAGAAGAAAACAAAAATTAGAGTATAACTAATGTTTTAACTAATTTAAAGATTAAATAATTTATGATTTTATTTTAAGTAAGACATAAATAATTTAATATTTTATTTATTAAAATTTTGAATAATTTAAAATTTTTATTTATTTTAGATTTTTATTTAAAAAAATAATAATTTAGGATTTTAAAAAAATTCAAAAAAGTTTTTTATATATTTATTTAAGCGAGAAATTAAATAATTTATTTTTTTATTTATTTAAAATATTTAATAATTTAATAATTTTTTATTTTATATTTTTATTTAATTTATTTATTTACAATTTTAAATAATATAGAAATTTATTTATTTTAGATTTTTATTTAAGTAAGACATTAAAATAATTGATAATCTTACACTTTCATTAATTAAAAAAATAATTCATTAATCATATCCAACAAATTAATCATATTTCATTTTCACTTAATTTTAATAGAATTACAAATTTGTAGTCTTTCATTTTCATCAATTAAAAAAATAATTATCACTATACTCACAAACTTTCTCTTCAAATCTCTTAATTTTTCATCATTTATTCTTTAGTTCAAATAATTTAACTTTCCACCCACTTTGATCTTAAATTCACTTAAATCCATTTTTTCAAATCCACAATCTTAATTAAACAAAACATCATTATTTTTATAAGGGTTAAAATACATCTTTTTAATTTAATTTTTTATTGATAAAGAAAAATTTAGGAGGTGGTGTTGTTTGAGAGATAACAGCTTGTCATGGTTTTGGTGGTGGTTCGTGAAGTTGAGATTGGGTTTGTTAAAGGAGTCCTTAAGTGGAAGGTTGACAAAATCTTCCTTGCACCTCATTTTGATGCGCACCCATCACAGATGAAAAATAAAAAAAAATACTTTCACTGTTAGCTTTCGGATCTCGAAAGTATTTTTTGAAATATAAATTTATATTTTGAAAAGTATTTTCTGAATATATATTTTGGAAAATATAATTTTTATATTTCAAAAAATATTTTTCAAAAATAATTTTTAAAAAACGTTTTTTGAAATATAAAAAATATTTAAAAAACATTTTTCAAAAGGTATTTTTACTGAAAGGATTTTTTAAGATTTTTTAAAAGTGATTGGGTGGAGGAAGTTTTTGCCTGCAAGGTTTTGTAGTAGATGATGAAAGTCAAGTTCAATTTTGAACTCCGATTGTTGTGGTCGGGAAGATACATACACAAGTGAAGTCGAATGTTGGGCTTGGACCTTCTTCAAATAAAGTTATCAAGCCCAAACATTTTAGAACCAGAATTAAGTGCCCTTTTTCAGTACAATCAATTATGTTGTAATTTTTTTTTTCTCTTTAACATTTTCAGTATTTCTTTTATTTTTCAAAATATAAATTAGTTATATTTATTGTATTTGTCGTCTTTACTCACTCATCTATTTTTTACTCCCTGCTAAAGATACCCGAACAGATACATTCTGTAAAAAGAAGGAAGCAGCTAATAATGGACATGAAACTGAGGATCTCCTTTTAAGTTGATCTGTCAAATACCTAAAAGGGCTCATATCAAGAATTTCTTGGCTTTTGTGCACATCATTGTGCTGCTCGTTTGTAACGACGGCTGGTTATGGTATCAGGGTGACACACATTTTTAACAAAGTAACACTTCAAAAGTATATCTATCTATTTATCTATATATATAACCTAACGGAAAACCTGACTCCGTACAAGTCTTATTAAATTATATATGGACATATATATCTGAGAAAGCAATGTTATGCTTAACAAAATGATCTCAAGATATTTCATCCAATTATATTATTTAGATAATGGTTTTAGTAACACCAAATATATCTTCTTTCATGAAATGTGACATGTTAAATAAGATAAGGTTACATTCCATTGCATAGTGACCACAAAATGAGTGTACCCACAGTTTCAAGCACAGCCACATCAATCCCTTGTATAAACCAATAAGATCATACATTTAACCACAAAATGCCGTGGCTTCAGCTAGTGAGGCCACCCAGCAAATGAGGTTGAAGAAAGAGAAAAAGGGTCCCTTGCTTTGAGCAAAATGGTTCTTGAAAAGTGACAATTATAGTTTACCACAGGCTTTAAAACAGACCATAATTTTAGCCTGTTTTTTTCTTACTGCACCTTTATTCCGTCATGAATATATGCAATATATATCATGATGTCAAATGAAGCAGCGATATAATTAGGTTACCAAATGAGTAAAGGATTTGTTGTCGTGTAACACAAGGTTTGGTTTATTGTTATCTATGCCTTTTAGAGGATAGGGGTACCGTTCAAGGAGTTATATATTTTAATATTGGAATATTTCCTTACAAACAAGTTAATCAGTCCTGAACTTGGCCTCAAGTTATGGCGAGAAAGATATTTACCAAGGAGAAAGAATATACATGCAAAGTAAAATAAGATAGTCATAGCTAAAGTTCCCCAAAGGACATATAATGCATAGAGAAGAGACAGTGGAGCACCATATCTTATTAAATAGCAAAAGTGCAAGTGTTCCCAGCAAAATAGATTCGTTACTATTTTTTGTGAAATCTCTTTTAAAGAACACTGTGATCTGCTTGCATTCAAGTATATATTCACCACACAAGCAGCAAGTTCTCAAGATATCTTTCTTTTTTTTATGGCTTATATGAGTGATTGAATATTGAAACAAGTTCAAAAATTTATAGCATAACCCCACTTCCATGTCAGGTACAACTAACTTGACGGCCAAATTATCTCCTCCCATAGCTGTAGGCATTAATGAACTCTTATTAATCTATAAGGATTTTGCTTCACAATTCATGAAGAATTTAAATCTCATTCAATTGGATGGTAGTATAGGACAAAGAGAAAAATGAAAAAGCATTGATCATTTTAATAAATTCCCAACCAACATCAGCACCCGTACACCTCCCTCTTGGTCAACAAACTATTTCAACCGAGATATATAAACTAGAGAAAAAAAGGAAGCTATGAACAGCAAAAGAAAAAGAAGTAGGAAAAAAGAAAAGTTAAAGTATTCCCACCAGAGCTCCAATTTTTCTTGTCTTTGCCTTGCTTTCCATCTAAAAGCATTTGGCCTCTCATTCACGTTTTCTCTTGTCTTCAAGGAAACGTGAGTTCTGCCAAGGCTCTCTCTCTGCATGCTCTTCTTTCCCTTTCTCTAGCACTCATAATCATTTCCTTTTATTTTGTACCTATGCTTCTATTCGTTGTTTTGACATAAAACTTTTTCACCCCTTATATTTTCCTTCCTTATAATGCAATATACAAGTCTCTTCTGCTACCTGCTATGTTATTTAAGTAGTGTTCTTTAGTCCTCTGAGGTCTTAAACTGTCAATAGCTTCTTTCACTTGTCAGAAAACGAAAACACACCAGATAGGAAGACAGAAAACCATGATTCTGAGATAATTCATGAGTTAGTATATACTATACAGTGTGTGTGTGTGTCCATGGCGGCTGATGCCAACCCCAGAACTTGGATTCCATATATGAACAGTAAAGACTGTTCTCAAGGATTTTGTAGCTTGTACTGTCCACAGTGGTGTTACATAGTGTATCCTCCTCCTCCACCTTTTGAGTACCCTGATGATGATTCAAGCCCAAATTTCTCCCCTCTTGTCATTGCAATCATTGGTATCTTAGTCACTGCTTTTCTTCTAATCACTTACTACACTCTGATATCCAAGTACTGTGGCCCCAGAGAGTCTGCACGCAGAGACCCAAATGACGACTTGCAGGCCACTCACAACAATCCCTCTCTCCACGAACCATGGAACGCTTCAAGCACGGGTCTTGACGAGGCTCTCATCAAATCCATTGCAATTTTCAAGTACAAGAAAGGGGATGGCGGCTCTGCCGGAGTCACGGATTGTTCAGTTTGTCTCAGCGAGTTTGAAGACGATGAAAGTGTTAGACTCTTGCCAAAGTGCAGCCACGTTTTCCATGTCCCTTGCATTGACACTTGGCTCAAGTCTCATTCTAGCTGCCCCCTCTGTCGTGCTGCCGTATTCACTTTCAACGCTTCTGTTCCTCGGACTCAGACCCCAGAGGAAGAGGCTCCTTCTTCAAGGAACGAAACTTCTTCTGAGAATGAAAGTGTTGCAAGTGGCAATGAGTATGGAGAAGAAAGCATACACCATGCTAGGGCTTATCCAAAGCCTGCATTGCGTGCTTTCAGTGACTTGAGTAGCTTTCAGGGCAGGCACAGAGTGATTGAGATAAGAGATGAAGCGTGTGAATGCGTTGGTAGGTCAGTTTCTATGGACCATTCGTTTCAAACTGGTGTTTCTGTTGCTGATATTTTGCAAATGCATGAAGAGGAAGATTCCCAAGTGGAAGGGTGTTCTAGTTCTACTACAGAAGCTGGCCCATCAAAGAGATCACGTGGAGAGAGCTACAAAACAAGGGTGTTGCATTGTGTGTTGAGTCCAATTGCAATGAAGAGATCGTTTTCCAGTGACAGATTCAGCAAAAGTAGCAGAGTAAGGCAGGGAACTATACCCATCTGAGAATTTCCTCAACTTTTTGTATCTCAGATGTGATTCATCTGCAATGGAACGTCATAACAGTAATAGTTTTTTGGATCCCGAATTAACAAATAACCATTTTCATTATAGATAAAATGCCATGTTTTTCTTTTGCCATGAATGCAACAGTGCTTCTAGACGCCTCCAATATGATCCCTGTTTGTTTAGCATAAGCTCTCTCCGGTTAGCATTTTCTTAAGATGTTTACGGAATGTTATTTTCCATGGCAATTCAACGTGATAGAAACTTTACAACAACTTACCTTATTTACACAACTAGCTTAGATAGACTCATTTTCAATACAACACCCCAAATCAAATACATTAACTATATAGAGATATACACTTCCTACTCAATAATTAATTTAATTTCCTAAAGAGACTTATAACAGCATAATTATCACTATCACTATCACTATGGTATCAAAACATAATCCAAAACTGGATAAACTAACTAGTAATTCAAAATATTTTCTTAAGACGAGTTAATAACAATTTATTTATAATCAATCTCACACATTTCTTAAAATAAATTAATAACAATTTATATATAATCAATTCCACATATTTTGTATTCACACTCAAACCAACTCAAGTGTATATCAACTTCATGTCACATCCCACACATATCATATTGAGATTATATTAGGCTCATTACATAAAGACGTTATGACTTTCAAAAAAACATATTGAATTTTACACTTTAAAGTTTTTACCACGCACTTATCATGTTATTGTCCTTTTTCAAACTTGAAAAAGAAAAAGCTCAAAATTTTATAGCATTTCTTATTCAACTTTAATAGAAAACATTATAAATAAATGAAATATAATTTCAAACAACAAAATAATTAACAAACAAAAAAATAATAAGAGTAAAGAAAAGAAGAAAAAAAACAATTTTTTTAGCTTGAGCGAAAATCCCTTCACTTGATTAAGAATAGATCTAGCTTGAGCGAAAATTAACTTCTGAATATCTGTTTTTTTTTTTCTTTCTAAGAGCTCACTTAGGTGAAATGTATCTCTCAAACAAACTGTATTTTGCTCAAGCGAGATTTGCATAGTAAAGTTTTTTGCATAATTTGCTTGAGCGAGTTTCCTCCGCTTAAGCGAAAGTATCAAAAAATAATTTTTCAACTAAATTAACTTTTATCTACTACCAAATATTAACATGCATTCAAGGTTCAAAGTACTAAATAAAGTCTCCAAATACATCAAACCTATGTACAACTATATACATGACAAAAAAGGACCGACTTAAGGTCATAAAGTCTTTAAATACATCAAACATATATACAAATGTATGCAAGGCAAAAGAAAGACCAAATTAAGGGTTTACACTCCTTAAGGTGGTTCAACACCTGCATCTGCATATGCTCGAGTAGATAGTACAGTCATCGTAATTCATAACACAAGAAGACAATTTCAACTTGTAAAAGTAAAAGGAAATGAAGTGAATAGATTTAAGAATTTAAATATCAACTCTCAAGTCAAATACAAATAGGTATATCATCCAATCACAATCTTTTATACTCTATTCCAAGCCTATTAACTTCACATGATTCATTTGCAATAACCTTACCTTGATTTTCTTTCAATTTCCAATACTTTGATTTCATTTCAATCAAAAAGATTGTATATGGACTCATGATTCAGTCATAACAATAATTATCATTTCAACCATTTTGAAGCTTATAAGTGCATATGTAACCATGGTACCTTGATTTACTTTCAACCTCCAAAACACTGGTTTCATTTCAACCAAAATGATTACACGAGTCAATAATTAAATCATGACACATAACATATCAATTCAATCATATTGAAGCATATAGATGCATATGTAATCATGATACCTTGACTTCCTTTTAACCCCCAGTACATTGGTTTTATTTCAACCAAAATGATCACATATGAGTCTATAACTTAGTCATTACACATAACATATCAATTCAATCATATTGAAGTATATAGATGCATATGTAACCATGGTACCTTGATTTCCTTTCAACCCCCAATACATTGGTTTCATTTCAACTAAAATAATTACACATGAATCTATAATTCAGACATCACACATATCATTTCAATTTCATTATACATAACCATATCAATCCAACAATTCGCAATGTTCAGAAACAATTTTGTTTATCAGGCTATCAATATCACAGTTCATACTTTGATTGAGATTATGCTCGGTTAAAAAATGACCACAAACTCCTCAACTACCGCAAGACTCGATCAGATTATGAAGCAGATGAAGTATATAGAGTGAAATTGAGAGAGAAGGGAGACAAATGGAGATGTGTGGAGAGTGAGTAAGCTAAACAGAGAGAGGGAAAAAAACTATGGCGTTACAAACACTATATACTTATTGATAGGATAAATTCCTATAACTTTCAAAACTCAATTATATTTCAAATCACAAGTTAAGTCACAGAAACACCACCTCTCATCATTTGTTATCTTTCTCTACATGAGTTCTAAATATCCCAAATTAAATAGATTTCACTATTGCACAATAGATATTATTACCTCCTTGGTAAATACTATAGTTACATCACATCATCGACCATCAATTCACCCCAAATTACATTCAAGAAGTCACCAATCACAACTTCATTTTTTATATCATTTAATAAAACCAAGCAATTCAAATTTTAAAATATAATCCAATATTTTCTTTACCAATGTATAAATAAAATAATATTCATTTAACCAAAGAAAAAACTCTTTAAAATATTTAAATTAGTTTTATTTACGGATTTTAGGATGAATGAAAATTGACATTAGTTCAGTAACAAAATCTTTACTTGAATGATAAAATTCTCGTTTGAAGGAAAATTGAGCCAAGAGCACATCACATTACTATCTAATTTATGCTTGAATGAGATTTATCTTGTTTGAGTGAAAAGTAGGCTCAGAGCAAGCCTAACTTACTACCTAAACTTCTCTTGAATAATATATATTTCGGTTGAGTGAAAATTCTTACATAACTTGATTATTTAGTACATAACTTGATTATTTAGTACATACCCATGCACTTATATATTTCATGTTCCAATTATTTTAATTTAATTTTGTCAAACGAAATCTAATATACACTTAATCTCATAAACTATTCAATTCAAAATCTATATGAATGCAATGTAAGTATAATCAGTTTCTCAAATTTCAAACTCAATCAAAATTATTTTTGTCCACCACTTGAATCAATCTTCTTTCAATAAACAATACAACCATGTATATTCAACATTCCAAATAAATTGCACATACCAAATCAAAATTAAAAAAAAAAAATCAAAACTATCATATTAGTATATTTTTACATGAAGCTCGAATCTATTCATAAAAAACTCTTATCATCAGAGTTATTACCATAATCCTAAACTAATAAAAGATTCATTTATTCTCATCAAACCGCACAAGCGCTTATTGTCATACCACCCTACATGTAACCAAGCAAAAAAGAAAAAATGACAACACGAATCTCACTCTAAACAATTTTATTAGTGATTATTGTTATTCTCTTTATCAATTTCACGGTAATAAATTCGGATCGTGATAAAAATAAATGAATCTGTCAAACACTAAGAAAGTAAATAAAAAAATAGATTTTAGAGAGTTTTTATGAAATAAAGTTTGAATAATTAATTTTTAATCTATTTATAATTTTTAAACTTAACTAATAAAATATATATACTTCTCTTAAGTAAAATCATTTCTTGTCTTGAACAAATTTTACTCAATCCTTAAAAAAAAGGTGAAGTGGTTAAGAGGATCTGGGAAGAGATGTTTTTTAATATTTTAAAAATGATTAAGAAAGCGTGTGTTTATAATTCATCAACAAAATTCTCACATTTATACGTGGAGCTAATTGATAATATACAAAGGAATAAGCTTTTAACATTAGTGTAGTTTAGAGAGAAGATAATAATTTAAAGAAATTAAAATATATTCCATTTATATGATTTTAAAATCGAATTGTTTTTTTAATAATTATTTAGGTAAAAAAATTAAATTATTGAATTTTTATTTTTTTATTTAGTTCTCATAAAATATAAAAAATTACCTTAATATAAAACTATATTTAATAATTCAAAAATATTAGTCAATTATATTTTTCAGTTGAAGCTAAAAACACTGTTCGATTAAAATCAACACAATAATTTCATAATTACCATAAACAAGGTTATTTTTCGTTTATATCTATTACAATATTCTAGGAGATATTATCATAGTTTTCTTGGGTGTTGTTTGTTGGGATAATTTGGGGTAGATTTTTTAACCAATGTTAATTGAAATTATTTTACAATATTGGATGAAAACATTCATAAAGTTGATAAAAAGCTTTCTTAGTTTATAATAGGAAAAGGAATCAATCTCGAAAACCTTTTAAAAGAAGCAACCTTAGTAACATCAATTGAAAAAAAACTCTGCAAATATTGCTAAAAAATAATTTTAATAAATGTTAACCAAACAATTTGACTTAACATTGGAAAAAAGTAGTTTTTTCGATATTATTCGAGAAAATCTTAAATAACACCAATTAAAAAATAATTTTGGCCAATAAAAAATATTTTCAGCAATAAAAAAATTCTTACTATAAAAGGAAATTCCAATTTATATCAATTGAAAAATATTCATTAACGTCGATAAGACACATTAATTGATATCCGATGCAAAATAATTATTTTATTAATGTTTACTGAAAAAAAATTGACTAAAATTGAGAAAAATAAATCCTAACCGCTACGTTCAGAAAGAAATTATAATATGACATTGCAAAAGCAACCCTACTTTACATTTATTAAAAATAAAATAATATCACTGAACGTTAGTAAAAAAAATCATGTTTCACTGAGCGTTAATAAAAAAAAAAATCATGTTTCACATGTATTGTCTATGAAGAAAACTCTAGTTAACATCTTACATAAATTGGAAAAATGATGTAGAACTAATAACATTGCAATCAATGCTAGATTAATGACATCTCAACTAACATTTAACAGGTGATACATTGATTGAAAAAAAAGTATGAAAGAATAGGAAATATGAAAAATTTTAAATTTTTTCTTTTGAATATAATTTTTAATTTTATAATTTTTAATTTTATAATTTGAAATAATCAAATTACTCTTATAGATTTCTAAAATTTTAATTCCAATTAAACTTTTTTATCCAATAACATATTTTACTATAAAGAATTTTTAATTCTTTATAAAAATAAATTGCACCCTAATTTTTTTTTGTCCCAATACATTATAATCACTTTTCAAATTACAAATTTGTAAGCCTGATAAATTTTCTTTTAATATTAAATATTAAATTACAAATGAAATACGTTATACTAAACTTTTTTTGATATAAAAAGATTTCTTAGTCGCGATGAATATTTATATTTTTTTTTATCAGCAAGTGCTTATCTCAGTAATGCATTTTAACCTTATGAACAACCAATTTTAAAACTTAGTTATCAATTTTAGTAATTTAAAAGATGAAATAAAGTTCTTGGCATGTTTATAATTTATTAACTTTTTATTTTATTTTTTTAAGCTCTTAAAATTAAGGATATTATGATAGATAGCTATGTAAAAAAAAAAAAAAATCAATAAAATGTAATGGAGAGGGTAATGCAAAATTTACAATATGTAAACTATGAAACTATTTGTTTTTATATAATTATTTCAAATCATTTAAAAAGAATTGAAATTTTTATTAAATTCATTTAAACTGAAAATTTTATATTAAAGCATGTGATATAAATTAATTAATTTTAGAGAAGTTATCTAAAGGATATGGATCTTTAAGATGTAGAATTAAAAGTGACTTAAAACAATGATTTCTAATTACATCTTAATAAAAGGATTAAAAAAGTTGTCTTTAAATAAATAATTATTTTTTATAATTACTAATTACTAAAAATACAGTATCTAATTATATTATTATTTTTCATTAATAATAAAAATTATATTAAATATCAATAATTTTTAATGACTAATTATTTTTAATTTCTAAATTAGTTTATTTTTAATAACTTTTTATAGTTAAAATAATGATAAAAGGATCCATTCATATTCATAGTTGTTGCCAACTCTTCTCTACCATTTATTTAGGTGTTATAATCGTATTTTATATTAATTAGAATTATTTTTCTTTTTAACCATTTTATTTTCTTCAATGGAAGCTTTGTTGTTCGGAAGTCATGTCACTGTCATTTTTTTTTTCAGTCATGATTCCCTGATACTTTTTATTATTATCACCGTTATTTTCATTCATATGATCAACTTCATCTCATGAAAAAAAAAAATTATAAATCACGCTCTCACAAATCCAACTACACCAGATTATAAAGAAAATTACAAAAACTTCTTGGCAGAGAGGTTCACACACTCAATAAAAGTGCTTATGATATCTTATCAATCGGAATAAGATCCTTCTTTTTTTCTTGTATGAAGATGAAAAGTTGTGAAAACAATCTGCCTCAAGTGGGTTTTAGATTTAAAAATGATATAAACCTGTCTTCGAGATTTAAGGCACAAATAAAGAAATCATTGACTTAAAAGTTTTGATCAAAAGTTTATTAGGAATTTGAATTTAACTGAGCTTGTTTGAGTTTTCAAATTTATTTTTGTCTAAGTTAAAATTGGAGAAGAGTCTAGAGATATTAGAACTTCAAGATTACAATATCTTTAATAATAAAAGTTGTATAAAGTAATATAGAATTTTTTTTGAGCAAAGTAAAATAGGATTTTGAGCCTTATATTTTGAGCTAAGTAGAATAAGATTTTGGACTTTGAAGTCGATAAGAAAAAGTGGACGGTTACCTTTGAAAGAAGTCTTCAAGAAGGTGTTACCTAAGAAAAATGGGTCTAAGAAGGCCCCACATGCCACTCTAGGTAGATGCCACATGGGAGCTTCTTCTCCTACTTTCTTTTGTCACTCCATCTCTTAGTAGAGAGTATTTGAAGCTTGGACTACAAGCTACTTTGTCACATGGCACTCTCCAAATGCAGATGATCCTTTCCACTCATAACTTGCCACTTGTCAAGTTCTTATTGGAGAGTTTTTGATAAACTTACAAGACAAGTCATTTTTAGTTTATAAATAAGAAGCTTGTGTAATTGAAAATTTAGATTTGAATAAGTAATGAAATGCTGGCTAATTTTTGCCTCCTCACTCTTGTTCAAAATCTCTCCTTAGAATAGTCTCTTTTCTAGACTTGTTCTTTCTCTTGCTCCTTCCTAGGTGTGTTGGCTCAACCTCACACCAATTCACTTCCAATTTTCATCTCTAACACTTTAAGCTACTAGAATCTTCAATACTTCTGCTGCATCAACTCCAATTCACGTTCAAACATCAAATCCTTTAAGAAGAAACACATTGAAACATGCAATTGAAGCTAAAATTGCATCCAAAATTCTATTAAAAAAATTTTGTTTCAAAGAATTAATACTCTTTCCAACAAGATCAAATAAAATGGTTGACAACACATAAAATAAAAAAATGAGGTGGAGAGTATAACATTAAATGAAATAGTTTGACAATAGATAATGGAGGATAATTGAAACCTATAAAAAGTGGTAAATAACCTTAAAAGATGCTTTTTTACCTTAATATTCATCAATCCTAATATCGTTGACAAATATATGAAACTCGTACAACCTCAATATAAAAAGGCTTCTCTAAATTATTTTTTGAGTTATAATACTCATGTGTTTTGTGAACATTTTTGGCTAACCTCACACTCATGTCCTCAAATCAATCATCCGTATGAAAATTAGAACACTCCAGTTTAAACTTATTTGGAATGATTAACAATTTACCATGTCAAGTTAGATGTTCTCATGTTAACTCAATTTGTAGTTGTATGCCGTTTAGACAATTAATACATAGAAAATAATATCTTTCATTAATATCCACCACATTTTGTTAAGGAAATGGTAGAATCTCTCCAACATCATTATCATACTTCTCACTCATTCGAGTTACATTCATTCAACTTCTTCAATTCATAATTACATAATAGAAGAACTTGATTTATGCACATATATCTCACTTTCTATCTCAAAAATTGTGACAAAATACTTGATTTAAGAAGAAGTTTTTTCATACTACATTAATCCTTTTAAGTTATATCTTATTCTTTTAAAATTTTAATGAAATATACCACACAGAAAAAATTGGAGTAAACCCACTACAATAAGTAGTTAAAATATCAAATATAAAATTCAATATGTTGTAAATTTATCAAAATTTAATATAAAAATAACCTTAAAATACTATTAGTATATTAGGTGAATATTTTTCTAACAATGTAAAAAATTAAGACTATTCACATTACTTAAAGATCCTGAATTTTTAAGAAAGATTAAGTATTTCTTTTATTTTGAGACTTTCCATATATCACTACAAAGTTACCAAGATTTAGAACAAACAAAACTAATACAAGCATATACATATCTATTTATAATGAGACCAATACAAGTTTTTAAAAATATCTTGCCAAATAATATTATTACTGTTTTTTAGTAAAAGGTTCATCTTAGACATCATTATGAAAGTTAACATCTTAACTATGCTGGCACTACAAAACTCATTAATCATGTGCCATTTATCTTTAAGAATTTCAAAGAATTATATAAGTACAATCAAATAATTGACAAAGCAAAGAAGACTCACACTCAAACCAAAGTCTTTTGAAATTCTTCAATTGAGCATATTCAATAGCTAGAATGACATTCATGACCTCAACAAAAAAGAGCATGTTGAATACCCAGAAAAGCAAAAAAATAAAATAAAATAAAAAACTACCCACATATTCACCACGAATGCCCTTAAAAATATCTCCAAAAGCTTCAAAACCAGGAGCACCTCTAGCAGTTCCATTAGTGTTGCACAGGATACACGATGACGTGATTTGAAAAATAAAAATAAATGTAAGTTTCTTTTTATTTTTCTATGTTTAGTTTGTACATAAAAATAAGAAAGGAATGAGTTTGTCTATTCCACTTCCACCATGAATTATATATAAAGACACTTATTCTCATTGGTAGATTGAATGATGAGTAAAATTTTTGAAAATCTTGAGTGTGTCATATCTCAAGTTGTGTTTCTCCTTTGTTTATCATAGAATGACTTATCGGGGTTCATCAAAGGAAAGTGGAGAATTTTTCTCTTGGGGTTGCTTATCTTGTGAGTTAGGTCACAAGGGGCGACTCACCATCTTTCTTATCTTATGGATTTGAGTGGTGAAAGGTTCTTCCCAATTCCCAACATTGATTCTTATCTTGTGGGTTAAGTCATAAGTGACGTATCACCATCTTGCTTATCTCATAAATTTCAGCGGCGCAAGGTGTTGCTATAATTCCTAGAATTATCTTTACTTCTTGCATTTTCTTTAATTGTTTTCGTTTTTGAGTTTTTCGCAAACTTTTGAAGATCACGTTCATCCAAGAGTTCTTCTTTGAAACTCGAGTGGAACAATACTAAAACCCAAGCCATTCTCCATTGTCACAGGTGTTTTCGACTTTTTTTTTGTACCTCCGACGTGGGGATTCTGTATCAGGTGGTATCAGAGCTTTGGTACACTCAAAATATTTTGGGTGTTATTTAAGGAGCAGTTCAGGCATTTTATCGAACAAGTGGAGGACAACTTGTCTTTTTGGAGATCAGCTCAACTAAAATTTGGGACAAATTTTCTTGAAGAAGGGGAGAATGATGTGATCTGAAAAATAAAAATAAATGTATTTTTCCTTTTATTTTTCTATGTTTAGTTTGGACATAAAAATAGGGAAGTAATGGGTTTGCCTATTCCTCTTCCACCATGAATTCTATATAAAGACACCTATTGTACTCATTTTGGTAGATTTGGAATGATGAATAAAATTTTGTGAAAATCTTGAGTGTGTCATATCTCAAGTGGTGTTTCTCCTTTGCCTCCTAGAGTGACACTTCATAGCTTATCTCTTGGTGGCTCTTGGTGGTGCATCGGGGTTCATCACAAGTAGCGATTCACCATCTTGCTTATCTCATGAATTTGAGTGGCGCAAGGTTCTTTCCAATTTCTAGCATTGATTTTTATCTTGTGGGCTAGGTCACAAGTGACAAATCACCATCTTGCTTATTATCTCATGGATTTGGGTGGCGCAATCACAACCATCATACCCCAATCACAAGCAAGATAAGTAGAGAAGAAAGTTTGGCTACCTTCTAATTAAGAATACCATTATCCTCAAGTTTCCAATATGGGCTATCAGAAAGATTAGTGATAATCAAATGGTGCAAAGTCTAAAGTTGAGTATGTTGTAGCATATTTGAGATAAATTCCAAGAGAAAACATTCCAACCCTTAGTTGCAGTAGATGTAAGAGTAATCCTTTTATGATGAGGCATACCCACCAAACAAGAAATGCATTTGGAAGAGTACCAAGATCATTCCAGAAATTTACTTTATCACTGTGACCAATAGTTAAAAAAGTATTCTACAAAATAATATCATAAAATTGTTTGATCCTTGGCCAAATATAAGAAGATTCATTTGACCGAACCTTAACAGAGTGAATGAATTTTCACTCATTAGACCAAACCAAGGTAGAGAACTCTACAAAATTCGATGCAAGTCGGAGAAGAAAATCTTTATTCTCAATCTATAAATCCAATACTTGCAAACCCTCATTCTGCTTGTGAGCATAGACAAACTTCTAACTCATGTAAGAAGACCAATTTTACGAACATCACTAGTCCAATTAAAACTCCTCACCTATTTACTCACTTATTTTAACAGGTTTAAACATCATTTGTCAATCTGAAAACTGTAAGATATAATACTAAAGATAATAGAGTTAACAAGTTGCACACTTCTCATCATATTAAGACACTTACTTTTCTAAGAAGCGAGCTTACTCTTGACTTTATTAGCTAAAGGTTGAAAAAAACCACATCTTAGGAATATTTCAATAATTAAAAGGAATAATGTCTCTATGATATCTAAATCAAGTGAAAAATAAACTTTTAGAAGAGTTAATCCATTGACCCGAGTAGAACCATAGGTATGTAAAAAGTCCATAAGAGTGTTCAAATATTTTTTAATAGTCTTGCAGAAAACAAAATATCATCAGCGTAAAAAGATATTATGAATAGAACCCAACTGAAAAATCTATCTACTAAGCACTTTTTTAGCTAAACAAAAAGGAAGAAACGTTAAATAATTTTTTGAATGGTCATCCTTCCCATAATTAAAATATCCAACCATATTACCATTGATCCTCTAGAAAAATAATAAAAATACAAGAAGAGTTCATATTAATGAAATGATTCTAAATTTAACAAAATTAAATTCATATTAATGGAACAATTATAAGTTTAACAAAATTAAACTTTCTATATGATTTTACACATTTAATCAAGTTATAAACATGTAGTGTTAGATTGATCAAGTATATTAATAGTAATTAATCAAATCTTAACACTAGTTAATATTTAATTTGTAAATAATAAAATAATTATTAATTAATAAATATACAAACTTCCATGGAGGATTGACACGAGTGATAAAAAGGGCCTTCGAATTCTTGGCAGCGATGGAGCAAGAAGAGCACACGGCGCGATGGAGAACATGTCCATATGCCAGCAACAACTTTAAGGCTTTGTTTGGTTGGGGGAGTGGATTTGAGAGGATGGATTTGAAAGGATTTGTGTGGATGAGAGGGTTGTTTGGATTAATGGATGGATGGTAAGATTTGAAGGGATTTGAGGGGATTCATTATGAAAGTTTGGGATTGATTTGATAGATGTTATAGATTTGTTTTTATTTTTTTAATTGATATATTTCTGAAATTACTAATTAACCCTTGTGACATAAGATGGTAAAAAATTAAAATGAATTAGATTAAATTGATTTTAATATAAAAAATATAGAAACTGAATTAACTAACTAGATATTTTTTAGTAGGTTGATAATGATTTTAATTAATCCAACCCGTGAACATCCTTATTTTTGTGTGTTAATAATTTTATAGTTAAAAGAAAATAAAACTGTTTTAAAATGAATAAAAAATATTTTAAATAACATCTTCTCCCCTCAATTTCATCATATATATTGAATCAAATAAGGAGACAAAAATATTTTTTTTCTGATTTACTTCAATTAAACATTAAGTAAACATATTTTCATCGATAAAAAATAAAAAAGAAGAATAAATAGAAAACAATATAATATTTATAATATACTTTTATTATTTCTTTTATAAAG
>Ga0209489_104465_pt1 | contig 25703 bp, 12 predicted proteins | sample SiratrowhiteBW_FD_187527 | JGI IMG/M metagenome (GOLD analysis project Ga0209489, IMG submission 187527) | Root nodule microbial communities of legume samples collected from California, USA - Siratro white BW (SPAdes) (version 2) | ecosystem: Host-associated > Plants > Roots > Nodule | place... | reverse complement strand
AAAATGTAACAAAAAATTAAAAAAAAAAAAAAAACCTCTGACAAGGAATAAACCATTAAACCTAAAGTTTAATATCAATTAAAACACGTAGCAAATAGTATATGGCAGAATAAATTAGATTTGAACTGCTACTCCTAATCAAAATTATACTTGACTCTGTTTCAAAAACTGAGAGTTTATAAAAATTGTTACAATTTATTACTTATTTTTAATGAAAACTCGTAATTTTACATTTTTATCCTGTGAAGTCTAATTTGTGATTTAAAGGAGTCAAACTAAAGCTATTACATCGTGAAACTCAAAATTAGGAAGACCAAATTCGCTTCAAATTCAGTTATGCTTTGCTTTGGAAGAACATGGTGTGTTTTGAGTGTTGACATTGTTGGTACAAAGTCAACCTTCGGTTCCACTTCAATCCATATACAACGTTAACCACGACGAGCCCACACCGAAGAAATTAGAAATGAAAGGAGCATATCGTTACGTGTGTGAAACATGACATTGCCTCACGATTTGCACAAACTTCAGATTCAAGAGCAATGAAGAAACTTGGGAAAGATTAGTTCATACGTGATGCCATGACTCTACTGTTACTGTACTATTCCTTTAATTTTAACTTGTCTCGTGTGAACTTAAGGCAATTAAAATCAAAGTAGCAGAAGGAACTCTTCAATTAGGAGACAGAGTTGTTGCCATAAAGGTCCTAAACCTTCAAAGAAAAGGAGCTCACAAGAGTTTCAATGCAGAATGCAATGCAGAATGCAATGCACTTAAAAAATGTCAAGCATCGAAATCTGGTTAAGATTTTGACATGTTATTCTAGCACTGAATACAAAGGTCAAGAATTTAAAGCTCTAGTTTTTTAGTAAATGAGAAATGGAAGCTTGGAGCAATGGCTGCATCCTAGAACATTAAATACAGAGCATTCAAGAACATTGAGCCTTGATCAAAGATTAAATATCGTGATCGATATTCCTTCTGCATTACATTATCTTCATCATGAATATGAGCAATCAATCATTCACTGCCACTTGAAGCCTAGCAATGTCTTGCTTGATGATGACATGGTTGCTCATGTCAGTGATTTTGGAATAGCAAGACTTCTCCCAACCATTAATAGCAGCACTTCTAAGCAAACAACTACAACTTGAATAAAAGGCCCAGGTATGGTGTAAACTTTTGAATAGGCTTTCTTTTTTATCTGTCTGGCCTTTTGTCAGGACTCATTTACTAACGACAAGTTTTGCTATACCTGTCAGAGTATGGAGTGAGTTCTGAAGTGTCTACGTATTGTGACATGTATAGTTTTGGAATTCTTAAGTTGGAAATGTTTAGAGGAAGGAGATTCGCAGATGAAATCTTTGAGGATGGTCAAAATTTGCATACTTTTGTGAAAAAATCATTTCCTAGTAACAGTTTACAGATTTTGGACCCGTCAGTTACAGCAAAACCTGGACAAGCAACAATAGAAGAAGAACACACTCAGAATCTTACTACAACCATTGAAAACACTTCATTTCAGTCATTAGAATTGGACTTGCTTGTTCAGTGGAGTCCCTAAACGAAAGAATGAATATAGTGGATGTCACTAGAGAGCTGAGCGAAACAAAAATCAAGAGTCTTTCTAGCTAGTAAGATAAATGGAAAATGGCTTCATTCTCCCCATATTACTGAGAACAAGTGTAGATACATCATATTGTTGCTTTGCCAAATTTTAAGAGTAGTTGCATTTACAATAATATTCAATAAGTCCTTTGATTTTTATTTTTAAATTATTTCCCACAAAGTACTTTGATTTTTATTTTTAAATTATTTCCCACAAATTAAGTTTTCCTTTTCAAACTTGAGGATATGGTAAAATTGGGAGTTCTATATTTCTAATTGCACATGTTGTTGGTTTTAGCTCATTTTTTGTTGTTTTTCTTTATTAAGAAGTGGACTTTAAGCTTAATTCAACCTTACAAACTCAGCTTGATTTAAAGTTTATCCTAATGAGGTTTGATGGGTCTATAGTGTCACCTGCTATCGGATCACCCATAAAGTTCCACATACGGGTTAGAAAGTCTCAGGCATGAGAGGAGTATGTTAGAGATACCATGTCGACTAGAGATAAAGGCAATTCATAATATATAAGTAGGTTCAAACCTCACCTTATAAACCGGTTTTGTAAGGTTTAGTTAGGCTTCAAGTTCACTCTTTGTATTTCAAAATTCCAAAACTGTAAAGGTAAACCAGCCTCTTCTCAAATTGCAGGTGTTGGCACCTAAATAATCAAAGTCGAGGTCAAAAGTCACGACTATTTCAGAAACTGTTGTGTTTGCAATATGGTTTACTAGTTAATTATACTTTACCCAGCTCTTGTAGATACCCGGTGGAACAAGGCTTTTGTTGTTGTATCTGCTCATATTAATTCGTCAATCCATCCTTCAGTTATCTATCCTATGATAATGTATGTAATAATACATCGAGTAATGGACTTGTTGTACTTTGTGTACTTTTATTTCCCATGATTTGGTCCATTTTAATATTTGTTTTTTGGAGTCCATATACTTTTCTTTAATCTCAAAGGAGCTATGCAGCAGAGAATTCTGTTTAACTTAAGGTTTATTAGATGTGAAATTGATGATGGTCGAAAAGAAAAACTCGTAAAATATGCAAATTAAGGAGTATACACAAAGTACAAAGTAATCTAAAAAGTTATTCTAGTCGATGCTGATTTTGCACAGACTTTCAATCAATCTCTCTATGAAAGGGATTTCACATTTCCGAGCCCAAGTTCTTGTGTAAAATCATGTTTAAATATTAAGATAACAGAGGAAAAATATGTCAAACATATATGCAGAGAATTTTCAATCCACAGAGTGGTACTTGTAATTTGTAGAAATAATAAATGAATTCAGAAACAACTTTTCTAGGATTCATACAATAATCAAAATTTAATCCAGTGATTGTCTGTCTGTTTGAGACAAATCAACAAATGTGACTGAAAATGAAACATTGCAGATATCAAATTCCATTTTCTACCCGCTCATCACTTTTTAAATATACTGTTAATTGTTTGCCTTTCTCTTTAAACGTAGTTTTTAGCGGAGCAGCATATTTTAGGCACTCATGATGCCTAAAATAATTTAATATCATTTCAAAACCACTTACTTTTGTAACCCTGTAAACTCTTAATATTATGCAGCAAGTTTAGTTGAAACCACACTTCTCTTATAGTTCTTTAGAGTTTGCTCTGTTAAAGTGTCAATTAATGAATGCTTTTCACCTGCATCTATTGATTTTCTTATAATTTCAGAATTAGACATACACAAGTGCAAGTCATATCAAATATTGAAGAAAGTAATATTGTTGATCAGGAACTGGTTGTAGGCAAAAGCTGCAATAATCATACATCTGATTAACCCTTCAGTGGTCACACATACACTTCATTTCTCCACTCTTCTTATGAGAATGATCTCTCAGATGATGAAAAGAGCTGAAGAAAAGGATGAACTGGCCAGCTCAATTTCACGTGAACTGATTGTCCAAAACTGTAAGTCCATACTATTTCGCACAGCATGTGCATTAATATTGAAACCATACTCACACAGACAAAGGCAAAAGATAATTTAAAGCTTTTCCAAATGGAATGAAGTAAAGACAAATAAACTGCTTCGAGTACAACACCGCCATAATTTATTTGTTCTTTTTCGTTTCAACCCCATTTTTATTTCCAAGTTTAGGTTCTCTGTGTCATTTGTCTTGTCTTTCAATTAATTGACTCTCATCAATTTCACATGTTGAAAATCCATACTGATATGACTAAAATAAAATGTAAACTTCAATTTATAAATCAGCTTTTTGTAAGCTTAATTCTATCCAAATTCAAATTTTAAGATGATATTTGAACTTATTTTAGTGATTGTTGATTGCTTACAAATATTAGTTTCATGTTTAGGATGTAAACTTTATATAAATAGATGATGAAACTTTATCTTGCAAATTATTTTGGTATGACTGAGTTATGTCAATCTATTTTTCTAGAGTTCTCTGCTACTGAGAAGTCGTTTTCAATGAACAAATAAGAAGGGCATTACTGTTTCATCCTAGCATTCGACTTCATCGAATAACTAACTTTGATATAGCTAGATTCTATATTTTCATGGACAATAACTAATACCAATACATGTGATTGAGAAATAATGAGACTTTTCATGGACTTCAGTTTTTTTTATAGTATATGGAATACTCCTTTAGCCAATTAACTACGTCTTTAGAAAGTATTCGCAGACAGAACATCTGTGAAATTTGTCAGTAAATTTTACCACGAAACTTGTCAAAATAAGTTATAAGTTAAATGTTGATGTGATAAGTTTTATATATTAAATAAGTATTTAATTAAATTATTTATGTAAACTTAACTTAAAACATATTAAAAATCTAGGAATTAGGATTTTCTGTGCAGTGAATTTGTTCATACAGCAAATAGGTAGGGACAAGTTTATATTTGAACTGGAATAATTTATGATAAAGAAATACTTCAATTAAAATAAAATCAAAAGCACCCTTTTGTATATTTATCTGCCACAAACTGATTTCTAATATCGAAGCCTTATTGAACAAACAAAATTTGTGATTCAAATGAGAGAAACAAAAATTAAAATCCAACCACTTGATCTTCTATCCTCTCTCAGAATTGAAACTCTGATTATGCTCCAAACCATGTAATTGCGTGATCCATGATTCCTTCCACACCCAACTTGCATGCCATTGAAGTTGAATGAATATGACAATGCTGTCCAGCTTGTTCTAGTAGGTCCTACACTTCACGTGCCACGTACTTCTTCCCAATTCTATTGGACCCCCTTTTTATTTCTCCCCATGCTTTTAAACCAGTAACACTAACTATTGCTATAGGCCTCAACTTGTATTCAAATTCTGAGGTCACACTGAACAAGCTGATATTGTTAGTTCAGTGTTATAAGTTAATTTTATCAGGCATTTTTAGACTCAATTATTTTCATAATTTTCCTCTTCTAAAGGAGAGGATAAGTCAGGTAAACTTTACAAAAGATCTCCCAAAATATTATTAAGCAGTGAAAGAAAAATATACACATTTTTTGGAAAAAGAAACTTGGTAAATGATGACTTTACCTAATTCATTTGCATCCCTATGGAGAGTCTGCATTTTTTGGACTAACCCCTTTCTTATGACCTATTCATGTCACTTTCTATCACAATTTCTTATTCTTGTCAGTTAGTGTATGTAACACACCAAAGGGTGTGAAAAGATAAATATTGGCCTAAAAAATAAGACCAGTATCAATTCAAGCCATGCTGGCCTTCTCTATATAAAGGTCATCACCATTACAAATCTCAATTAGAATTAGAAGAGAGGTGAGAGAGAGAAACTCCTTGAGCTCCACCCATATCAGAGCAACACCCTTGTGAAACTAATTCCTAGCCAGTTTTCTAATAAACGATGACCATTAACATGGCTTCCCATTTTGACAGTGATGTAAGATCCAAGAGCCTAATGCACTGTGCAGCCTCTTATGGAGAAAGAGGAAGCCTTTGCTCACTATCTCATCGCCAAAACTATGAATATCTTCGAATCCATCCCCAAGGTGGTGACTTCAAAGAACTTCATACAAACAACATGGAACGTGAAAAAGGTACAAAACGTGTCACAAACCGAGGTAGACAACAAGCACAAATGCTTCACAGGTTGGGTTTCTCGTACCTTGCATCATCTTTTCTTTACATAGTCATAAAGGTTAAAGCCTTCTACAATGGATTCATTGGAGAAGTTTCTGGTGAAGCAAAAACAATGCGCATTGAAGCACCAATGACTACTGAGCCATATTTCTCAGTGCCGGTTCTTCCAAATTAATAAAGTTCTTCCTTCAGTAGGGGCAACATGCATGTTCTCATGTCTGGTTCACTACTATGTTGGAGCACATAAAGCAAAAAATGAAAAAAAATGTCCCGAATGTTTATATTATTAAAATTTAGTAGAAATTTGTAATCATATTCTGACTAGAGTTGCACTTCTATGCGCAGGTTTCTTGAAAAGTTCCCAGCTGGATTATGAAGTAAAAATACATTTTCTGGGAACTGATTGTAATGATGTAATAAATAAATTTGAACGAATGTTATTTTGTTCTACATATTCAAAAGCTGCTGAAGTGCTTATTAACTACATCAGTATATATGATGTGTTAATTAAGATTAACTAATTGCACCACTATAAAGTCAAGATATTTGAACTAATATTCAAGCCAAGAGACTATTGTTTGATTAGACCAGCAAACGTGTATTCCAGAAGATTCAGACATGCGTATTTACATAATTCCAACTAAACTTGAATGTAAGATTAGGTAGCCAACATATATTCTATTCATGTGTCAAAATAAATTCACCAGGAAGCGTGGAAAATTCCAGAACGTGGAATAATATATGCCAAGTTCCCACTGTGAGATGAGTCATGAATTTGTCACCACTCTCCTTGTGGATTTGTTTGGATTCTTCAGCAGTGGAGTTTTCTGAAGAGAGGGAAGCATGACATCGAAAAAACTAATATAGAAAGAAATTTAACAATAAATGTATGAGATGGAACGTGCCAATTCCCACCATCCAAAATGAGAAAGAAAGATTTGCGTAAGACTAATAACAGCACATGTGGAACACACACCACAGCCAAAGATGATATTGAAATGCTTCAATCAAGAATGTGTTTAGAGTGAAGATTAAAATTGAGTGCCTTGTTTTTCGTATGGATAATGTTTGATGAACACTCAAAATGTGAAACTACATTTGGGGAGATGAAAAATCAGAGAGAAAAATTATATATTTACATATGTGACTAGGCATAAACTTGTTCAATTTTTTTTTTGAGATTCATTGGAACTATTTTATTTAACGATAAAAATAATATTAAGGATGACAACTTTTCTTTAGAGCTTACTCTCTAGAGAATATAACTAAGAATTGGAGAAATTTGACAAGATTTTCATATTCATTAGCACAAGCTTTATGTGAAAACTAAATTCATCAAACTGTATAAGAATTTATTGAGCATTTATTTTGGTTACCTCAAGAATTCAGGCCGATTTCCAGTTCACGGAAAAGTTAGTTGAAATGTCAAATATTTGATGTACCGCACACGGCATCCGAATTAAAGTTTGTGATGCTGACCTGGGAGATATAGCCATAAAGGTACTTCTATCTATACAAACTGTTTCCCAAGTCACGAGGGAAAATTTTCCTTTACCTTCAATCCAAAGAAGAATATGCAAGGATATTTATTAATCGCCATGAGCCCCACTTCCCTTTGGGTCTGGTTCAGATTTCGGAGACAGGTATATCCTATCTATCTAAAGGCTTATATGATCTAATTTTTTGAAGGTAAGAACTTTCCTCAAAGAAACTCATAGTGGTTTCATTTGGCATTGAATCTAAGCATTTTTGAGATGCATCTAAAGAGTAACACCTCTACACACTTCAGATTACATAGTTACCTTAATTGACACGAAGCAACATGTGTGGTTAAACTTAACCAACCTTAAAAACATGAAAACAGAGAACACAAACCTAAGCCTGCAAGACCGCCTCCCAACTTGCAACCTGCAACTTGCAATGTTCGTGGTCCCAAACGAAACGCGCCAATCATAACTGTGCGTGTCAATTTGTGAGGGCCCTGCTGCAATATATAACATTGATGATAACAGTAAATTGTGCTGAGCATCACGCGAATAGACAGATGAGAGCCGTCCAACAATTACAAAAAGCAGAGCAAATTAGCTATGGAACAACCTACACCAGTAAAACAAGTAAATTCGTTTCATTATTGCACAAACAATATAAAAAAATAGATAGTTTAGCTACTGAATTTACCATTCTTACATAAATTATTTGTTCGGTAAAAAGAAGAGAAATATGAAAGAAGAGAATAGAACAAAAACTGATGGGAATAGGTAAGGAATAAAATAAAAGTTAAAAGTGTTTAACTGAAAATAAATAGAGAATATAGAATAAATAAAAATAGAAAATAGAAATAAATGAAAAATATAATAAAAGGATTACTAGTAAATATCCCTACTTTCTTTAGAAACATATCTACTCTAACTTTTCTCCACCAAACATCCCTTCTTGTTTCCATCTTCACTCATCCACCCGATTTTTCGGACAAGAAAGACAAAGTGATGCTTGGAATTTATAGTTAACAAAAACTGTATTCTCACAAGGTAATGAGTGTTATGGGAAAACAGTGATATGTGCAATCTGATAAGGGGATAGGCAAACATTGGCTTCGTAAATCAAGTGCGTAGTGTTAACTGCTAGTCGTTATCTTTGGGCCATCAAATCATATCATAATCATTATCAACATCAAATTTCTATCTCGCAGGTTCAGAATTTGCACCACAATCTTAAAAAATAATATCCAACGAAAAAGATCGTGGTCGTAAAAGCTGGACGCCTTCTTCGTGCGCGTCCATGGTGTTAAAAGAAAAAAGAAGTATAGATCAGCTCGTAAAATCCTCTGAGAATATCAAACATTTAAGAAATGCATGACTTATTTAATTTTTTTAATTAAAATTATAATAGTCAATTTTCTATACCTGTAGACGTGTACAATATAATTATTTTGTTAATATGATATATCAAATTGACTGTATATCAAATTATACAATCCGAAATAAAAAGAATTATATACCATATTATATAATATAATATATAAATAAAAAATTATATACTAAATTATATAATCTCAAATATAAAAGGTTTAAGATATATAATTTATTTAATTTTTTTCAAGAATATAATAATCAATTTGTTAATATATAATTTATTTAATTTTTTCTCTTAAGAGTATAATAATCAATTTGTTATCTCTATAAAAATGCAGGAAGAAAGTATCGAGGTGCAGGAAGAAGCCGTCCCAAAATTAATCACTTTAGTTTCAAGATCAACAAAGAAATTCCGTATAGATACTTCTTTCCAGTATTCCTTTGAAATAAATAATGACATTTAATCACAAAAATGCTTTATCTCAAAAAAAAAAAAAAACAAACAAAATATTGTCTTTAAAAGGATACATATGTCCACATAATTTCTGAAACTGTCTAGCTGAGAATAAAAAAACTTTTTTAGAGTGACTAGGCTGCAATTTTGGGGGGTAAGTCAGACAACCTCAAACGAATTTCTCACCACAAAACAAAGATTCCCGCACAATATTAGCAATTTGGTGACTGTTGGCCTCCTTGCCAAGTGCCTGTGATGATTTTATGACATAATTCATTGAACATTTGTTCCCAGACCCTTGCTTGCACCTCCAAAATGGGGGGAGGAGATGGAACATGAAGCCTGGTAATTTACAGAACACCTGCCGTACAAGAATGCTTACTCCTTGATGATTTCGAACTCAGTACCAATCGGTAGATGATCACTAGGATAACTTAAGTTTGGCAGTCCACCAACAATATCGGCAGCATCAGAGTCTGGAAGCTCAAGAAAACTAATTGGTTTAATGTGATCAGAAGGGGAAAATAAAATATAGTCGAGTGTTCCAGTGAAGCCAGGTGTGTAGTTTGTAAATGGTGGCTCTCCTCTTGTAGAAGCATAGACACTACATAAGGGAATAGGAGGCGACTCCTCTAAACAGTTCAGCATCAGGTTTGATGAAGGATTGCCGGATACAAGGTACTGATAGACCTGCAAAAAAGGAGAGAATGCTTGGTTAGTAAAAGCATCGGAGAAAATACAGCTCATATTTTGAAAGCACATCCCAAGGCTATGATAAGTAATCCAGCATGACTAAAAGTTAAACGGACAAACAACAACGAATTCATACAATACAAGAAAAGACCTATGTACAAATTAATCAGTGTTGCACTGTTCATTCTAATGCTAACTAAAAAAAATCTCAAAAGCCTCTATATTTTACATAGTTAAATATCTTTCACTGTGTTAAATTGATTTAAAGATTACAGTCATACTGAGAGTTTTATATTTTATTTTTGAACAATAAACAGTTTTCAATCAATTGCTTTGAACATTGAATTTGTTCAACATCTTTTGTCAAACTCAGAATTTGTACGTCAAGAATACTTGCATAGTTTGGTCATGAGTTTACTAAAAAAATTGCAATTCTTCAAGGGAGAGGAGTTAAAGTGTGCAGCACTCAACTATGACATCCCAGGACACATTTTAAGATTTCCTTTTCCCAATAACTTTATTTTTATGTCATTCTTCTCTTTTCCTTTGAGGTTGAAGGTTAATCCACGACCATGATATGCTAGTAGATTAATGCATCACACAGGGTCTCGTCAAATTCCAAGACAAGAGCTGGGCAAGATATGAATATAGCAAAAGCACAGGGACATTAGACTTTAGACAAAAATAGAGAAGTTGAGATTTAAGGAATGCCAGTACCATATCTCCTGGCTGAGAATTGAAGTCACCAGCCACAATGACTTCAGGTATGCACTCATATCTATCTGAGACCAGTGTTTTAAATTTTGCCAAGCGGGATAGAAGATATTTAGCTTGTGCAAGCTTGACATCAGCCCATTCAGGATCCCTGGAGCCAAAATATTTGTAATTAATTAATTCCTCCACCAAAGTTAAGCAAACCCATGTTGCCATCACAGAATCCACATTGAGTTAAAATTTCATTCAAAGACAAGAATGGAAAAAATGAAGCAAAACACACATAAGTCACTTCATTACCAATAAAGATGTGTGTTGGCCACAATAATAATTTCACGAGAAGGATCTTTGAATTTGAATGCAGCCAGTACTCCAACACAATCACGCTTAAGTCTCACTTGGGGGTCATTGGGATCTCCACGATCTTCTGTATTTGATTTAGAACCTGAATGAATTTAGTTAATGAAGAAGTCGTATACTCTAATCTGTACAGATATCCATGCAACCTCATTCTGTGTGTTAAAACAATGAACACAAAAAAAAACTAAAATAAAATAACAAGGAAATAGCTAAGAAAAGCAAAACAGGGAACACTGCAGCAATAGAAGTGAAGTTGCAGAAATAGAATTGAGGTTCCGCCAGTTCATCAGTCAGTTCATAACAAATATTAAAACAGTATATAGAAGAAAATAGAAAATCTTTAAGCATCCTTAATATAAGAAGAAAATCTATTCCAAACAGAATTCTTTATTTCATTTTGCATTTACCGTTTTTGGGTTTCACATCCTTTTGTTTATCAGCATGGACTGTCTGAATATTGGTGTGATCATCATCTTTTGAAGAGTTCCCACCGGGAATGGACTTTACAAGATCATTGTATTCAATTTTCTCCTCTAAGAGCAACTCTGCACTAAAAGAATAAATTTAAGTAGATAAAGGTATTGAGAACTGACCATCAATGAATATTATGTAATCACATGTATTAAATTACTTTGGAGAGAAAAAATAACTAAAAATTAACTCCATGAGATGAGAAGGGAAAGAGAGATAAAAGGTAAAAAGAACCATTCCAATGTAAATATTAATTGACCAATATCAAGCAGAGTACCATTATTGCTGGCTTTAATTACTAGAAAATTAAGTTGGAACCATTCCAAGATATGTGCGTGCGTGTGTGTGGAACACAGACTTTGGACCTTAGATTAGCAAAGTTACTGTAGTTCTCCCCAACTTACTAAAAAAAACTTGTATCCACTCTAGGTGCAAAATCTTAGCCATCCACTAGTCACTGCTCCAATCTCGAGGTAAATTAAAATCTACATTATAAACCACTCCCTTCCTTTCATAGAAACAAGTTTATGCATGTAAAATAACCGCAAAATATTTGAACATACCAGTCATGCTTGTAAAATAAGCCACACCCGTCACGCTTCTGTCCACTTCTCTTCATATAAATTGAAGAATATCCTAAATCCTGCATCTTTCCTTCGTAAAAGCTTTCGAATTCATCAACTTCCTGAAATGATCCATGATAAGAAGAACATCACTTGAAAGAAAGTAATTAAGAGGCCAAAATTTATTCATATGTTATAAATTAAAATAAACAAATCGGAGATTGAAACTCAATCTTCTCACTCACTTAAATTGACATTCTCAACAATCTCTCTATTCCTTATTTTGGATAACATTACCTTGACAACTAACCAAAAAATTTCTCAGCCATCTCCAACTTTCTGTGTGTATAAGTAATCTTCTTAATAACCAGTTATTTTCAATCTTACTTATTTTATCTTTTACCTCCAAGTTAAATTTTAATAGCTTCAATGCTTAAAAATAAGCTTGTAACAAAATCTAAATTACTTCCGTTGTAAATCCAAAATGTAATTTATATTCAACAGTACTTGTTCATTATGAATTTAATCAAATAATAATTGGCATATTCAAAATATCTATTTATTAATTATATCAAAATAAGTATGTATCCTGTGCTGACTACTAATAATTAGTGCCAAACTATAGTTTGACAAAAATAAAAAACCTGCAGGCAGAAAAAATCAGCTCCCAAGTCCTTGAGAACTTCCAAAATTTTGTTCGAACGAAGCTTCCATCTACAGGAAGCAAAATCATTTAGTGAAATCAGCGTGCAAATTCCACATTCATCATTTGAAACCTTAGCAAATACAAAGCACATTAATTACTTGAGAGACGAAGAAGGAGAGTGCGGGAACGACGAGCTCTTCACATAAACCTACATTACAATCAGACATATTTTATATATATATATATATATATAAAAAAAAAAAAGGAGTATACACACTCTATCCGAATAATTTTTCCATAAAACATTCAAAACTCTTACAATTAGCGTACCTGCGCCAATATGTTATACGAAACAAGACTGAATCTGAGACCTGAATAATAAAAAATGAGAAGCGAAAGGGCGTAACCGAATTGAACGACGTGAAATTGAAAGGAGATCGGAAAATGGTTAGGGTAGTTACCATCAGGTTTGGTTCTGGAATGTATATCTGAGCCTTCCACGGATACGAACTTGCGAGTTGCTACCGCAGAACTCATCTTCCTTATAACACTTCGTTCATTGATTAATTCAGCATAGACTGTTATAAGGAACTCAAAGATTTGTTCAAAGGATTGCTAATAGGATTTGAATGCGTAAGCAGAATACCTAGTGGAGCAAGAGTTTGAGCGTAGCACTGCACGTGCACCCAGTGCGTTCAGCATCTTTGCAAACGATAGCAACAATGTGGCGGCGCATTCTAAATACTGGCCCAAGGCGATTGCTTTATGCACCCCCACATTTGTTTCCTACACCCCATCACTTTTTCATAATACCACTGTTACCCTTCGCAGAATATTAAGTGGGGGTCGTGGGTGGTGTAGACTTCTCCAGCGAGTGTCTTAAAGAGAAGAGGTGAGTGACTTCATTTTGAACGTTGATTTGGAGTAGATGTTTACGTTGAAGTTGTTTTATGGAAATCGTTCTTATGGAAATGGCTTTCAAATAAACGAAATCCAGAAGTGGTTGGGGTGCAAGAATGGCTTTTAGAAAATATTATCTGAAAGTTAAATTTGACTTCCTTTCCAAAATACAAATTTGATTTTTGAAAAATATTTTCCATGTTTTTTTGAAAAACAAATTAGAAATCAATTTTGTATTTCAAAAAATATTTTTCGATCATTTTTCAAAACTGTTTTTTTTTTTTACCTAAAATTAATTTCGAAAAATTAAATCCAAAACATATTTTTATATCTTCGGTATTCATTTCGAAATACCAATTCTAAAAGTTACTTTTATATTCCCAAAAATAATTTTAGTATTTTAAAAATATGATGAGGTGTAGGAAGCAATTTCCGGCCCAAACTAGTTCCCATGGGTTCAGGCCCGGTACCTCCTTCGGCCCATCAAATGAGTGTGTAAATGCTGAAGCAATTTATTCGTCAATTAGGAATTTGAACCTGCACCACCATAATTTTTAAAATGATTATTTTACTCTTTTTTAAAGCGATTTTTGAAATTTTGTTGAAACACGTTTTTTAAAATTCATCAAATATATTCAAGAACATTTTATGGAACAAGATAAGATTTTTAAACATTGATTTTTAGAATAAATTTTTTGAAATTAATGAATATATTTAGATACAGTATTTTCATAATAAAATTTAAAAAAATAATTTAAGACATATATAATATCTTTCAAAATATATTTTATGAAATCAGTTTTCTTAAAAAACATTTTGAAACAGAATATTTTCACTCTTCTTCTTTTGCAATTGTGATGATGAAATGACAATGGTGACGAGGAAAGACAAAAACTTCCTGCACCCGATATTTTTACCTACATCCCACCACTGACGTGAAATTACTAAACTATACTTGAATGGTTTCTGAAAAGTATTTTCGGTTTTAAAAAACATTTTAAGAAACAGTAGTTTATATTCTATAAAATATTTTTCAAAATGTTCTAGAAATAAGTTTTAAAATATATTTTCTAAAAAGTAAATTTTACATTCTGGAATTGATTTTTTGAAAAGTATTTTTTATAACATAAATTTTACATTTTGAAACAAAACCTAATTTCAGAAATTATTTTCGGAAATATAAATTTACGTTGCAAATAATGTTTTTTGAAATATTTCTAAACAATAAGGACACTTTTGTTAACTGGATTAAAGATTTTTAGGTTATAAATTTTGTTAACGGAGGGAGTAACTGTCCAATTTAGGTTATAAATTTAGGTTTTGTAAATGGCAACAAGCTCGGCGTACCTAATCTTCCTTTCCGTTATCACTTCCAACCATCTTGTGCCGTGGATGAGTCAACTTCAGATTTTGATTATTATTGACATTGACCTATCTGCCATTAATACTACTTCACCGCATTGATTGAAGGCTTTTTCTATGCAAGACAATTTCGCTTCATCGTAACATGTTTATGTTTCAAATTCAAACCTCATAAAATCACTTTATATTTGAGGGTTTATATCTATAAAATAACATAATTTTCTGATTTTAATCAAATACCACGCCATTGTCATCCACTAGCTACTTTCCATTGTAGTGTCCAATTATTGACCACTTGCATTATTAGCCATTAAGAAAGGATCACATAATGACGACCACACTTTAATTTTTCTTTTCTGAAATTTATTTAGGAAAGATTTCAAATCTTCCTTCCTTATTTGCTTGTCGTCTACCACTTCTCTTTAATTAAGTATTATTTTTTACTTTGTAAGATAACTACTATATGGTTAAAAGTGAAGGTTTGAAAATTGTAAATGAAGTAAATTGATATTGTGCATGGTCTTTTCACGACAGTTGTGACAAGAAAAGACAGATAGCTAGCGACCTCGGCGAATGCCATTAATTCATTTATTAGTAATAATAATAATAATGCATAAAGGGCACCACACAAATTCTCAGAAGCACGTTTCCTCTTGGGATGATTGAATAACTTGCAGGTGTAGTTTGGTGGCTTCCTTACTTGTTCCGTTAGTTAAACGAACTAAATTATATTTGAACAAATAAGAGAGTTAGGTTCACCATCCTCATTGGTTTTCCAGTGATGTTATGTTATTGGTTTCTTCCACCCAACTTTTCACGATATGCTTATGGTGTTATCCAAACACGTCCTTTTCCAGTTTTGCTTTCCGCGTTTTCTCAACTTCCGGTTGTTCCGTATTAAATGTATTTTGCCATCACATGTCGCATGAGACGCACTTAAATTTTTCAGCTGCCACTATGTTCCGTCTTGCATATGCCTTGCCTCCTATCATTTTTCTATCCTTATCTGCTTTTGTTTGGACGAATCATTAACATTAATTAGTTTGTGCAAGATGCTCATCAAGAATCGATTAAGACTGTTTTGGACTTGTAATCAATGTATTCAGATATATATTCCTTTATAAACAACCATATCTTCTTCTACAACCAACACTATTTTGAGTCAAATAAGACTTTTTTAGAATACTAAATAGTATTCTAATAAGCTCATTAATCAATTTTTTAACATTAAAAACTAGTTCATGTTAGAACAAATTTATGTGAGTAATTAAATTCACAAGACAAATTCTTAGTTAATTCACTACCAAAAAACGACAACTTAAAGTAATGATTTTTTTCATAACTAAAATCTCCATTTAGTCAATCTTCTATCCAATAATTCAATATTTAATTATGATGTATTTATTCATATAATAATATCAAGATTTAATCAAATGGGATGTAATCCAATTAAGTGTACTTTATGATAATTGATTAAATGAATATATTCATCAATTATTTATAATTTTTATTTATCTTAAATAATTTAGTTAGCATCCAAAAAGACTTATAAATATATATTCATTTTATAAAAAATACTTACTCAATTTTTATACTTACTTGTACTATATATATCTTTTTATTCTTATTAAATCGAGTGTCGAAAAATCGTTGAATTTTTCTGTGATCATTTTTAGATGAAGCTTGATAATAATTGTAAAAAAGAATATACTTCAACAAAAGCTCAATCTTTAAAATTCTATCCCACTTTAAAAGGTTCTAGCTTAATTTTAGTATGAACCTCCAATACAAAAAGAACAAATTAAGTATCATTGTTAGAATTTTTTTTTAACATGGTTTTTTTTTTTCATATTGAGAATGGTTTTGATTTAGGTTTTCGTATTCGACCTTAGGAAAACCTAATTCTAATATTGAATTAGAGTCATATTGACAACTGATTCTAAACATGTTTTTAAATATTTTTTTTTTAAGTTTTGATTTATTAAATAATATGAATGGGAAAATTTTGGACAAAATTTATAAAAAAATAATTGACAATAATTGTTTGGAGGAAATACTATAACTAATTTTAATAATAATAGTAATAATAATAATTAATTGTATTTACGTAGGATTTAATTATTTAGAGAAGTGAAAAATTAGATAAAAAAATTCATTGTTAATTCTAATAAACCTATAATAACCACCATACGAGGTCTTATCCACTTCGTTTACTGATGTCATGGATTGTTCACTACCAAAAAAAGACAACTTAAGGTAATGATGTTTTTCATAACTAAAATCTCCATTCAGCCAATCTTCTAGTATACCTATCCAATAATACAATATTCAATTATGGTATATTTATCCTTACAGTAATATAAATATTTAATCAAACTGAACGTAATTCAATCAAATTAAGTATATTTTATAATAATTGATTATTTATAATTTTATTTATTTTGAATAATTTATTTCATATTTAAAAACTTATATATATATATATATGTATATATCAATTTTACATGAAATACTCATTTTTTTATAATATTATACTTTTCTTTTACTTTAGTACCGGAAAATCTTCGAATATCCAATTCATCATTTTTAGCAAAGCTTGATAATTATTGTAAAAATTAATATACTTTGGTCAAATTTCAGCTCCTTCAAAGTCAACCTATTTTACCTTGAAGAGTCCTAGCTTAATTTTGATATGAACATCTAGTAAAAAGTACAAATGGAGTCTCATTGTTGGAATTTTTTCTAACATTTTTTTTTTCATATAACATACTATGCATTATATTTATCTCAGAGATAGAATGATTTTTTATTTAGGTTCATATTCGGTTTCTGAAAAATCAAATTTTAACCTAGAATCAGCTGATATCATGTTAGAAAATCAGTTATCTATATAATACGAATACTGACAAAACAAGGACACAACACAGACAAATACATAACAACATGGACACAACACTTCAATATATATAATCTCTAAATATAAGACATGGAGACATAAATATATATTACATCACTATGATTTGTTTCTTATTTCTATGATTATAATAAAAACTTATATAATAAATTTATGAATTTTTAGAAAATCACTATATTAGTCCATTTTAAAATTGTATTGGAACTGTGTTAAAATATTAGATATAAAAAAATGTGTTTGAAATTATACACTTTATCAATATATGTCATACAGGTCACACACCAAATATGTCATTTAAGAGATGTGTCAAACCTTCATAACTAGTTATATTGGAAACTAAATTATGAGTTGGTTTGTTAATATTTTTTTTATGTTTTAATTTATTAAATAATATGAATGGAAATTTGGAAAAAAATTATAAAATAATAATTGTTTGGAGAAAATATTATAATTAATTTTAATAATAATAATAATACTTAATTGTATGAAGTAAGTGTGTAGGATTTAATTATTTAGAGAAGTAAAAGATTAGATAAAGAAATATTAAAAAATAGATAAATTTTTAAATAAGAGAATTTTTGTGGGAGAAAAAGATTCTAAGAAAATAATGAAATATATGTGATATAATTGAATTTATTGAGTAGTCAAAAATACATTAATCTTAAAAAAAATAAATGTATGTAACATATAAATTCAGGAAAATAAAAATTTTCATAAACAATAAATTTAAATCAAAAATATTTTGAAGGAAATATAAATTTTAAAAATATGTAAATAAGTTAAATTTATGAATAAGTAGAAGTTAGAAAATATTGTAAAAGAATGATAGGAAAGTTTTTGATGTTGTGAGTTGTGTATAATCAATATTTTAAATGAAATATTGATGCATTGGAAAAAATATTTTAGAAATATGGATAGAAAGGATATTAAAAATGTATATAAATAAAAATTTCAAGTAACAAATTTTTAAGTAACACAAAATTGACATTTGTATAATAAATAAATTGAAAGTTGAGAAAATGTATTATAGTATTATTTAGTTTATTTATAGTGAATAAGAAAAGTTTTGAATTATATGATGAAATTGAATTTTTACATAAATACTTATAAAAGTAATACATATAATTGTGAAAAATAAATAAGAAATGAAATAAATAATTAGTTAATTTAATGCAGATTTTTGACATTGTTTGGTGATTCATATGTATACATTGTCTTCTAAATTACAAACCAATTCGTCAAAGATGGTTTACTGTAATCTTTGATTTGAATAATTTTTTTTTATATTATCTTATAATTGTGTCAATTTTTGGTGTAAATCTAACTCATGTCTCATATAATGTCTCGTATAAGTACAATCTAAATATTTAAATGTGAGTTTAGTAAATGACATATACTATACTTAATTTATGTGATTTTATTTTCTCCGAATTGTGTACTTTAAGTTATGTTATAAAAAATACTTGGATTCTCATTGTAAATTCTTACAATTGTAAGAAAGATTATAACCATTTAACCTTTTTCATTATAGTGATTATTTTGGGTAATGCCTTTCCAGTAAAGTAATGCTTGCTTGGATGCAGTGTGCCATTTGAGAAAAACAATGCACGAAGAAAACATTTTCTCATTTGAGAAAGGACATGATATATTCAAATAAATCAAGCAATAATATACATACATTATTACACTATTAATTAATTAACTTTGTTAAGTATGCATTAATGTATTTAGTACATTAATTGGGAGCGTGGTGTGATGAGTTGGGTTGGGGAAAATAGGTTGGGTTATCGTAATCCCTTGATTTGAAGGGAGGAAAGGTATTAGAAAGTGCTTTTGCGTTTGGCACACAAAGGTGAAAAGAAAGACAAGAAAAGAAGGTTGGTGGCATTGGATGACAGCTTTTTTTATTAATGGGAATATAACAAAACATCATGTATGAACCTAGTATAGGTAGTGTTTGTTTAGTGAAAGTGTGATGTAGTATTTAAGAAATCACCGTCAATCGCGTGCCACTCCTTCTGCCTCAACATTACTACCAAATTCCTAACTTTTCCCACACCCACTTTACAATCCAATCATGCCCTTCACATTCCTTCTACTTTAATTTCTATTTATTTAAAAATTAAATTTCGTTTTTTCTTCATAAAATTTGACATCATTGTACCCATGAAACAATGCATGCCGAAATGTCTCTCCCCAAAATCACTCATTTACGTTTCGAGTCAATGAAACATCGTTGCATGTCTACCTTTATTCCGCAAAGGCAATCCCAGAAGAACATCATCATCATGATGATGAGAGTTTGTTTTGCGAAATTAAAAACCCTAAAATTCAATTATTTTAGAATTTTGTCAATGGGAAAAAGTGGAGAGAGAGAGAGAGGAGAATATTGTTAGGGTTTGTTCCAAACTTTTATTTAGTCGGCGCCAAGATTGCACATTTGAACCACTCATTCATGTGGGAACACTAAACAACGATAAGATTCGATGCTTTTTTTCTCGTTCACATTCGGGTCGGATCCTGGAGCCCCAGAGACAGCATCAATATTCTTATTGCCTTAATTATTTAATTAATTAATTATGCACAACCCGAGGCCAGAAAACACGAGAACCGTGAAAATTATGATTTTCATAAATTAAAAGTTACTATCTTTGAACTTAGATCTCAAATTTAAGGACATTCTGCAACTAGGTTTTCTCTGTCGGACTGTCACTCACATTGGTGCTTCTCTGTTTGTGATAAAAGTTTCGTTTTTTTTTTTTTTATAAAAATGTAGTATTATCAAGTAAAAAACTTTACTGTATAAATAAAAAAAGCACATTTTTTTGGTGTGGTTTTTGAGCAAATGAGTGTCGGCTCTGGTTCTCTGACCAAACTGAAAAAACCTTTGTACTTACAGAACTAACTGACACCATAATTCCATTACTTAAACTGAAGAATTAAGAATTGGTTCTCTCTTTACAAGCCATTTTCCTCCCAACACTGTCACAGAAACAGACTTCTTAACAATTGTTAGTTACAGTGTGTTTCTTCACCACCTTATAAACCATCACCACCCTCAATTATCGTCCATTAACAAACCTTCTTCAAAGTTCCTTCACCCGGTTTTCCCAACCCATTCTCCATTTCAGGTACCTGCTAGCTTCATACTCATCCATTCTGCTCAAGCTGTTATCTTTTTTTAGTTTTGCCTTTGATCATGTGAATGTTTGCGGTGTTGGAGTGAAGATTCTGATCTGCCTTTCTTAGAATATGCTATTGCTTATTGGAATGGAATGGGATCAGTGGTTTGATTCATTTTGTGAAACTTACGTGCAAGTTGACAGTTTTGTCTTCCATTACGTTATTGAATTAATTTCTGGTGATAGCTGAAACGAATAAATGGAAATGAAGCTGTTTGTTTCACCATTATGACCACAACATCAGAGTTTTTTATAGTCACTGTAACTACAATTATGGCACATGTGTATATAATTTCTGGCAATGTCAAGGATCACGGCTTTGGCTGCCTCCAATTGAGAACCACGTCAATGAAAATGCGAGATTGTGGATTTTTGTGTGTGTATGGGGACTAGTGGGAATAGGGGCATTGGGTTTTTTCACTGTGGAAGGAAACCAATATTCGCACATAAGTCATAAGTTCATGTTATTTCTTCTATAGGAAATCAAACTATTTGGTTTCTACGATTTTTGAAATACCAACTACATGAATAGATCCTTTTTCGGTGAGTGTTTGGTTGAAGTGAAAAGGGAGTTGGAACTAGGATATCAAATAACGAACAATCCATTCATTCACCGGCGAAAGGGTTTCCTTTAATATGTACTTTTACTTATAAATCGATGGAAAGATCTTATGTTCATCATTTTCTATTTGTTGGATTTGTGCAGAATGGAGGGTGGGAGAATAAGACAGTGGTTGAACCTTCTGGTGTGTGCGCTGCTGTTGCTGATAGCAGAGGCTTCTTATGTGCCAATCACCTATCTTCAGAACGCGGTAGCAAAAGGAGCTGGTTAGAAAATTTGGCTATGTCTTTTCATATATTAATTAATCGTGCTTATTATTTTCAATCATGTTCGTAATAATTGGGAAATTGAATTTCAAAATATTGTGCAGTTTGTTTGGATGGGAGTCCACCAGCTTACCATTTTGATAGGGGATCTGGAACAGGGATTAATAGTTGGTTGGTTGCTTTTGAGGTTTGTTCATTGTTTTATCTCACTTTTGTTTTTGACAAGTTATGGAAGTTTTATATTTATTGGTACTTTATTTGATTTCTATTAGGGAGGAGGATGGTGCAACAATGTCACTACTTGCCTCTCTCGCAAGACCAATCGTTTAGGTTCATCTAAGCAAATGGCAAAGCAGATTGCCTTTTCGGGAATTATGAGTAACAGGCAAATGTTTAATCCAGGTCTTTCCCACTGTTCAACAATCTTGTTTCTCTTCATCAATCCAACATCTATTTAACTTTCTAACGAGTATTGTAAATTCCAGATTTCTACAACTGGAACAGAATCAAGGTTAGGTATTGCGATGGTTCATCTTTTACTGGTGATGTAGAAGCAGTGAATCCAGTAAGTTCAGCTAAACTCTAAGGAACTTCGACATCTAAATTTAATCAAAATATTAGTCATTAATCATTCTGGTTAAACTTTGAAACTATGGTGTGTAAATTAGGTTATTAGGCTGCACTTTAGGGGAGCAAGGATTTTTGCTGCTGTCATGGAGGATTTACTAGCAAAAGGAATGAAAAATGCTCGAAATGTAAGAAACATTGGAATGAAAAACTTTGACTCGTTTTCTTCCTCTCTATTGTTTTTTTTTTTTTTTCATTCGCTCACCAGAACTTGTAACTACAGGCTATTATTTCTGGATGTTCAGCTGGAGGATTAACTGCAGTACTGCATTGTGATCGGTTCCGAGCTCTATTACCTAGAGGGGCGAGAGTGAAATGTCTCTCAGATGCTGGTTATTTTATCAATGCGTAAGTTAATGCTTTTTACTTTGCCTCTTCCTACAATATTGAGAGTTCCTTAGATCATTTATTGATTCAATGTTATTGTTAACAGAAGGGATGTCACTGGGGCATACCACATTCAACAGTACTTCAGTCAAGTTGTTGCTACACATGTACCACTCCTATCCTTTTATCTCATCAATTTCCATTTTGGCATATGCTGTGTTCTACACACACGCACAAGATACTTATGAAACTTCTTTCGATGTAAAATATTCAAGTCTGAATTTTATTTTTCTTTTTTCATTCTAATATTAAAAGGGCTCTGCAAGTAATTTGCCTCAGTCATGCACTTCAAGACTTACTCCAAAGCTGGTGAGTTTATCAATTAGTTTTATCTTTCTACCCTTGCAATTCCCTCTTTGATGTTACTAATACCTCTGATTTCTGAACAATCTTGCAGTGCTTTTTCCCACAATATTTGGTGTCACATATCACTACGCCAATCTTCTTTGTAAACGCGGCATACGACTCATGGCAGGTCAGATAGTTCTTTTGCTCAAGATACATCAGTGTATTTGCAGAGTGGTGCTCGTATTTTATTGATCTGTGTAAAACTTGTGGTTTCTTATGCAAAATAAACTCTATTGTAGCAGAAGTTGAACCAAGATTATTCTACTTACTGTTCTTAAGATTTGTATCATTTGATGTTTTGCTACTATCTCTTAATAGCTGGAGAGATCTTTCCAGTCCTTTCCCTGATCCTCAGGTGTTGTTTCGATTCAGATTAAGAACATTTTGGCACCGGGTGTTGCTGATCCTGAAGGCCATTGGCATAGCTGTAAGCTTGATATAAACAACTGCTCACCTGATCAACTCGATCTCATGCAAGGTGAATGTTTTTTAGAACGCTTCTTTCAACAAGTTTTCATACTTTTTAGCCCTCAAAATATCGAGTTGAGAAAAGCAACTTACTTAGATCACAAGATCATACCTTGTCATATCTGAACTTTGGTAAAAGCTTTTAAGGGCCAACGAAATTCCTGATTTCAAGTTATCACAGCGATACAATGACCTCACTTTCATGCATGGGTTGATTTTCAGGCTTCAGGACAGAATTCTTGAGGGCGTTGACTGTGCTAGGCAACTCTTCATATAAAGGAATGTTTATAGACTCTTGCTATGCCCACTGCCAAACTGAAATGCAGGAGACATGGTTGAGAAGTGACTCTCCAGAGCTGAAAAAGACAGTAAGAAGCTGCATTTTCTAAGCTCCCAGCCCCTCTTCAGAAAATATAGCATACTTATATATATATATATATATATATATTTTTTTTTTTTTTTTCCATCTCTATTAATTTTTATTTCTGATCCTTGTGATATCCAAACTTTTCCTTTTTCTGTGTTTCTCATCAGTCTTAGTTACAAATTTTTGATGAGTCCATTAGGCCTGGTCAATGCCACATTACAAAAAACACTTGCCTCAGGTGTCAAAGCCTGCTGAAGTCACACAACCTTTTTGTAATGGAGATTAATGGGAAGGCAAATGACCTATAAAGTTTGATAATTATATCATAAATAAAAAAGGAAAACTCTGATACCAAAACTAGTATGTGTTTTGTATAGATTAAAAATATATTTAAACCTTCATAACATATGATGAGTTACAGTGTGGTTTTTGCTTTGTTATTGTCTTTCCTTCATATCCTATCCGTTTGAATAAATAGCTGACTTGTCTGCATAACACTCTGCAGACAATTGCAAAGGCTGTAGCAGACTGGTTTTATGAAAGAGGGAGTTTCCATCAGATAGATTGCCCTTACCCCTGCAACCCCACTTGTCACAACCGCGTCTTCGAACCACAAGACGATCACCAAGGAGTATAGATACATTCATTTCATCAAAATTTAGCACACATTTATTTCTACCATTCTTATAAAACCACATTTACTAGTTATTGGTTAGCAACATCTGATTGAATAAGAAAATATGATTTCCAATTCTATTAGGCCATCAGAATAAGGAAATGCCACCACTGCACTGAACTTGTGTGCTGGGTGTACCTCCACCATTGTTTAATGTCTCTTATTCTTAATAAAAACTAGTGATAGTATATTCTTTCTATGCTTCTGTTACTTGATTTGTAAGAGCTTTATATGTTGTGTGAATCTTAGAAAAATGTGACCTCGAAAGGAACTTCAGATGCATCATCAGTCAGAAAGCTCAATTTTCCGAAACTAACAAACAAGGTGAGCTAAGCTTAGTTGCAGTATTTCTCTGCTATGAACCACTCATTGTATATTCCAAAGGGTAGGGACCAGACACGGGAAAAACTGAAATAGACCAAAATGCAAATTGCTTCAATCATTTATTGTACTATTAAAAAACATATTTTTTTAGAACAGAGAAACCTTATGTTGCTGAAATATCTTATATTATTGATTAATATAGTGATATATTTTCACACAAATCAATTCGTCATAAATTTAATTCAACACGCGCTTTGAGCGATTGCAATTGTCTTTTCTCAATTTTCATCTCTCCAAGCTCTAATCGCCATCGTCATCGCTCGCCGCCGCGAACTAAACTCACCTTCGCCGGAATCGTATCGTTTGAAGCCGCTTTGTAATCGGTCTTGTCGTTTAGCTTCTTCAATCATGTCGTTTTTTATCTAATACAATTATAGCTTCTTCTCACTTGGGGGATCAAAGTACAAGAACATCTATGTCTGAATTTTGATAATTCGCATGTTCATATTTAAATCATCGGCAACATGTTTTGTATAGTATATACACACGTACATGTATATTATTTATTTATTTGTCGATTACGATTCGTTAATGAGAACAATTTTTGGCGGTATGTAGGGTTTCATTCTTGGTTTTTTATTTTGACTATATTATGCTCCTTAACATCATGAATTATGGCGTGGAAACTTGAACTTTGTTTACTTAATGTTTCATTTTGTTTTTTCATTCCGTTTTTAGGTACAATGGATTGAGCTCGTGTGCAGTAATCGAGGGATTAATGGGCTTCTACTAATGTTGGGTCTTATGGTAAACATAAATGTTTAAAGCTGTTTTTTTTTTTTTTTTTTTATTTTTATTTTAAAAAAA
>Ga0209489_104464_pt1 | contig 25704 bp, 21 predicted proteins | sample SiratrowhiteBW_FD_187527 | JGI IMG/M metagenome (GOLD analysis project Ga0209489, IMG submission 187527) | Root nodule microbial communities of legume samples collected from California, USA - Siratro white BW (SPAdes) (version 2) | ecosystem: Host-associated > Plants > Roots > Nodule | place... | reverse complement strand
TGAAATTTTTATTTAAAATTGTGATTATTAGCCATATATTGTGTAGTTTTGCAACATATACTTGAAGTTTTGCTTTAAGTAAAACATATTACATAAAACAATAAACGAGTTGCAGTATGGAAATACATGATAAAATAAAACGTATTATAGACGAAATGAAGTTGAACAACAACTCATTTGCAAAGTTAATTGGAGTTACAAGCACAACTATAGATAGTATTACAATTGGAAGATTACAAGCCGATGGAGAAAGAAAAAGAACCAAACCAGGTTTTGATCTTCTTCAAAGTATTATTACGCATTGTCATGTAAATCCGGATTATTTTTTTGGTGATAGTGAAGATATTTTTGCGAATAAATCTAGTAATGCGGTTAGTTTACATGTACCGAAAATTATAACGGTAAATGAAGAAGGCGATGAAAACATCAACTTTGTTGGAGTAAAAGCTCGTGCAGGATATTTAGACGGATATGCTGATCCTGAATATATGGAAAGCCTTCCTTCTTTTAGTATGCCGATGCTTAAAAACGGAACTTACAGATGTTTTGAGATTAAAGGAAATTCGATGTCAACTACAATACATGACGGAGATTACCTTTTTGGAAAATATGTAGATAATTTTGATGATATTCTTGATGGAAGAATTTATGTAATTGTCAGTAAGAACGATGGAGTAGTGGTAAAAAGGGTTTTAAATAGAATTAGAGAAAGCGGAAAATTGATATTAAAATCTGATAACCGAGATGGAAATTATCCGATGTATTCTATTTATGCCGAAGATATTCTTGAAGTTTGGTACGCAAGCATGTATGCATCCAGACAAATGCCCGATCCAATTAATATTTATGAAAAGCTTCATGCTCTTGAAAGTAAATATTTTGAATTGGAAGAGGCTTTAAAAAAGAAGTTGAATTAATATTAAAAAGCCTTAAAATAAAAATACCTCTTGAAATTAATGACAAGAGGTATTTTTGTAATCAGTTGAAAGAAGTTATGAGATGCTTCCTGTTCCTGTACCGGTCTGTGCCGATGCACTTCCAGTTGTTGTTACTGTAGTGGTTACAGTGCCGGACTTTACAAATGCTTCAATAGCTTTTGCTAATGCTTCAGCTGTATCTTTTCTTGCTTTATCAGATTTGCTTGAATTGTCAGAACTACTATCAGTATCAATGGTTATTTTTGAACTTGCTTCTAATGCTTCTAATATTTTTTGTTGTAGTACAGGTGTTGCTAATGCCATTTTTTAAGTTTTTAGTAAATTTTTTAAATTGGATTTGATTGTAATTAAGTTGCCTACATTGGGACCAACTCCTTGAACAACTACAATGTTTGAAATTTCGGTTATAATATTTTCTAATTCGGTCAGAAGGTTTTTTTTTCCAGCATTAATTTTAAATTTATCATCCATTTCAAAATTTAAATCGCCTTTTTTAAAAGAAGTTTTGGTATCAGAAATAAGGGCTTCAAAACCATCTTTTATAGTTATTTTGACTTCTTTATCTTGCAAATTAAAAATAGTAGCGCCTTCATTAATACTGATATATTGGCCATTGATGTTGAAACTGTTTTTAGAAATTTCTTTCCCGTTTTCATCATAAAAAGAAGCGCTGATGTTTGGTTGTCTTCCTAAAAATTCTATCTGTGCAATGTTTTTATAAGAAGGCTGTGTGGTTGAGGTTGTATCAGTTTTTCCTGCTTCTTTTTCTTTAAACAACATTTGAAACTTATCAGCATCAATATCAATTTCCAAGTATTGATTATTATCATTTTTGAAACGAATGAAATTGCGTTCTACTTCAGAAAATTGCGAAATAAACGCTCTAGTTTCAACCCCATCAATAATTGAAGCCAAAACCCAGCTGTATTTTTTAGGGATTGTAATAATTCCTTGTTCCAGATCTTGAATAGAAGCTTTTAGACGCACATTTTTAATAATGGCGCCATCAGCTCGCATAATATTTACGGTATAAGCATCTTCTGGATTATGGAGAGATTCTTCTTCTTTGTTTATTTCGATAACTTTGGCAGCAAAAGTTTCAATATTCTGATTACTGCTGGCAACATTTTTTATTAAATCTTTTATATTTCCCATTTTCAATTTTTATACAGATTCGACTCTTCTTCCTAAATAAATTTTTTGTCTATAGCCGTTTTCGCCATAACTGCGTTCTACTTTTTCAACCTGAAAAGTTCCATTTTTTTCTTTGTCTTTTGCGTTTTCAAGAATCACTTTATCTGTCGGACGTACAAATGGTTCTCCGAAAGTCAAAATATAACCTTCAAATCCGTTTGGTTTAGACTGCATGGCTCGCAAGGCGCCGTATTGATACAATTCTGAAGCGATTTCTGTTGTTGTTTTTTCAAATAAGGCTGGATCATTAGGTAAATTTTCATTATCGCTATGTAAAACATGTGTTTTTAAAAGCTGGCCGTTAGGATCTCCTAATTCGATATAAATTGGACTGTTTGAATTCTTAAAGTATTTTTCAACTCTAGTTCGTGTATTTTTGCTGGATTCGTTGACAACAACCAATTTATCTTCGATAATATTATGACGAAACCTGAAATTGACTCTTCCAGAAAAACCGCCTGAAACTGCTTGAATGGCTTTGTTTAGTTGTGAAGCAAGAAGATTTAAACCTTCATTAATCAGTTTTTTTACAAGAGCGCCAGCCAATGGGCTTTTGATAAAATTACGATCAATAAAACCTGATAATTCATTGGCGGTGTGTTGCTGTGGATTATTGGTAATTGTAAGAACTGGACCAGTTATTTCGGTTTTAAAATAAGTGTAAACTCCCTTGTCTTTCAGCATTTCAAAAACTTGAGCCAAACTATGATTTCTGCGGACAATAATGTTTCCAATATTTTCATTTAGCGCATTGACTTTAAAAGGCAGTTTCAGTTCTCTGATTCTTTTTTCGAAAAATGTTTTAGGATTAAAATTGTCAACATTAGTGGCTGGATTAACAGCAACAAAATTAAGATTGTCCTTTTTATCCTGAACATTGTTGTCTTTTACGGCTTTTACTTTTTTAAAAGCATACATTGCATCTTCGCAGGTTATTACAGCATTAGTATCTGATTGAACTCCTGTAATGTATCCTCTAAAAGCAGGCTTGTAGTCGCCATCGTATCCTAAGAATATTTCGATATAACTTTCAAGTTTAAAGAAATCATGGATTGTTTTTTCTCCTCCGCTGGCATTTGTAAACAGACTTTGATCAAATCCTTTTGTATCAGTATACACTTTCTGTGGCATTACAATAGTTGCCGTATCGGTAAGTGATTTGTACGAACTATTTATGTTTACGTTCTTTACATAATTAAATTCATAAAATTTAGGCGTGGGAATAAGGCGTACAGTTTCGTAAACTTTAATTTTAGCATTGAGTTTAAGCATTGTCTCTAATTATTAGTTCGACAGTTTCATCTGATGTGGCGCTGGCCGTAAATTTTTGAATATTTTTTGTTCCCGAAATCGAAGGAATCGAATAAGAATCAATAACTAATTCATAGATTCCAAATCGGTTCAAAATGGCATGTGTTACTCTTAAGGAATATGGAGCATTAAGGAATTGTTTTAATAAAAACAGCTTCTCTTTTGGATATTCATCTCCTGTTTCATTGGCAATCAGTCCTTCAATAGAAATGCTGAAATCGCCATTTGTAATATGTTCCTTAATGGTTGAATCTCTTCCTTCAACATTTTCTTTTTTAATTATTTTAGAACGGCTTAGATTTACAGTAACAGCATCGACTCTTAAACTTGGCAGGTTGAGGTCGTTTTTTACTAGAGGTTCAAAAACCAAAGGAGCGAAAACACGAAGATTAAATTCACCGCCAGTTTTGTCAATAATAAAATCCTTAGATTCAGATTCGTTGTAATTAATACCGCTGTATTCGATGTCTTTGGCCTTTAAAATTTCGTTTACATTAAAATTAAATTTCATAATGATTTTGTTTTTTATTTTTAGTTTGAAAATGTTTTGGCAAAAGCTGCCATCATAGTGTTTTCCATTCTGTTATCATTGTGTTTTTGCAGCCAGAGCGCTTCCTCAAGAAGTTTATAAAACTCATCCATAGGAAGTTTGTATGGATCTACTTGAAAAGCATATCGAATGAGTGCGGCTGATTTTTTGAATTCATCTTTTTGTGGAGTAGGATTAATGATGAATTCGCTAGCTTTTTTGATCATTTCGATGATTGAGTTTCCTGAAGCAAGCATGAACTCGTCATTATAATTTTCTTTCTCAAGTAGGCATTTTTTAAATAAAAATAGAATCGCTTCATGTGGATTATCTTTGTATAAGTTTTGATATTTCTGGTAGATTTCAAAAGTTGGCATTTTGCAATAAACTGTGATTGACTGATCGTCAGAAGTAAGTTTTATAATCTTACCGTATTTTTCTTTAAGGTTTTGGATAAATATTTTGTCTGTCATTATTTCGCTTTTTATAGATTAAATACAGCTGTCTTTGCTTTCTTTTTTTATGATTTCAGCCAGACTTTCATTTTTTTCAGTGGAGGTTTGAGATGTAATATTGAAGTTTTCAATAAAAATGCTACCTGAGGATGTTGATTCCAAAGGATTTTTAAAGTTGCTCATGTCTGGTATTTTAGGCGTTTCTCCTAAATCTTTCGGCACGTAATCCATGATTGATAAATATTTAAAAGTTGATATAATTATTTGAATGATTAATGCAATTGAAGTGCTGGCTTTTAGGAAAATATCTTAAAAGTAAATCGTGTAATCGTGTGTGTTTGGAAATTCTAATAGATGAATTAGAGTATGTAAAAGTAGAATATGTGAAGCCGAAAAAAGAATAATTAGCACTTGGTTTTCAGTAGTTTCAGTAGAAAAAAAACGCTATGTTTTTGTAAAAAAAAACACCCAGAATCAATGGGGATTTATATTCCTCTAATGATCCTGGGATATTTTTATTTTGAGTAGAACAATTTTCAATTTCTACAAACCTCTGTTACATCTCTTCTTTAGAAAACAGTGGAATAATACTGGATAACGCAGCTGATAAAAATAAACCTACCAATTTGATTCTATTGATTGTTATCAATGATAATCCTGCATCTTGTAAAAGGTCGAATTTGGTGTCAATTAATCCTGTCAAAACAATTAATAAGCTAATGATTACGGTAAATTTTGATTTGTTCATGGCAATTAAGGAAATTCTGATATGGAATGGTTTTTAAATTTTATAAAGTTAAAAATCATTTGTTTCAATATGTAATCATTAAAATTCCACTAGAAGTTCTGTAAACATCTCCACGTGTTAAGCCGCTTGCTAAAGCTGATATATTGTCTTCGTAAACAGGAACAGTTTGAATGTTCAATGTACCAATTAATGACATTTTTGGGCCTCTAGCTACAAATCTATTTCCGATATTAATAATATTATCTGTTGTAGCATCTTCAGGAAGACCTTCAGCTCCAATATAAATATTAAAGTTTCCCGTAGTAACATATCTTCCAGCAAATTTTCCAAAACCGTTATTGCCATATCCAGTGGTAATGGCACTTAAAGAATAATTTCCCACAGCATTATTAGAGTGTCCAGATGTATTTAAACCAAGAGCAGTATGTCCAATAGCTGTATTAGAAAATCCAGATGTATTATAACGCAAAGCATATGTTCCAATTGCTGCATTTTTATCTGTTGCTGTCGCATTATACATGCAGAAAGCACCAATAGCAGTAGATTGCCCTAATCCTGAAGTCATTTTTGACAATGTATTGGAACCAATAGCCACATTAAAAGGAGATGTTACGTTAGCAGATAACGCAAATGCTCCTATAGCAGTATTACTGTTTGCAGTTGTATTTTTAAATAATGATGCAGCTCCTATGCCAGTATTGTTAGTTCCTGTAGTATTAGCAACTCCTGCATCTGAGCCTATCATTGTATTATTATTACCCGTAGTCAAATATTGTAATGGCCCTTCTACATCCCAATCTCCGTTACCGATTGCAACGTTATATTGCCCTGTCGTAACGGACGCAAGACCATTTCTTCCTATTACTAAGTTGTTTTCATAATTAGCATTTCCTTTACCAATTCTGATTCCGTTTATTTTTTTATCAGTGCCTCCTAATTCTTGAAGCTCTATGTTGTTTACAAATCCAGGTTGAGTTGCTGACACTGGAGATCCAGCTATATCATCTAAAGTTGCAATTGTATAGTTTCCTTGAGGTTTATTTGCTAAAGTATAGACAATATTAGGCTCAGTAGCATTAGCTAATTCTAATCTAATATTTCCATTTCTGGATTGCTCACTTAATTTTATTTTCCCATTAAATGCTTCAATTGTCGCCGTAGTATCATCTGCTGAATAATTTTGAATATATATTCCGTTTCTATTGATAGTTAGTCTTCCTAATTCATCATAATTTTCTCCGATAGTAAAGCTAGTAGTTCTATATAAATCACTTCCTTCCATGAGTTGAACATTATTATATGTTCTTATATTGGCAGAATTACCAGTATCTAGTACTTGTTGAAGATTCTGAGAACCTCCATTGTCAATAACTAAATCTCCATTTCCTAAAATAGATTCTCCATTAATCGTTTTAAAATCAGGTTTGTTAAGTAATTGGCTAAAGCCAGATTCACTATTCCAATCTGTGTTTACTTGTGGAGCATGTGCGTTTATATCGGCAATGTGATCATTTAAAGCAATTTTATCTGCTTTTGTATTCAATAATTCATCGATTCCTTCAACTTCTTTTACAGGAACTTTGTCAAGTTTATGTCTAAACGAATCCCAAGTGTCCCAGAATTGTTGTTGAGAAGGTTTTAAAGTGGTTTTGAACCAGTTTTTTATTGTATTTAATGTTTGTATAGCCATGATAATAATGTCTAATTAAGTTATTGTTTTTGGATTTTTTAGGGGTTTGATTTCTGATTTAGAAAATTTTTCAAATAGTTTTTGTCTGGAATTTTAGGTATTTTTCTAATACCTTTTGATAATACATAACTCATAGTGGTATTTGTTATAATTGAATTAATAATATGTTCTTCTGGAAATGCTTTAAGTATAACAGGAGTAGTTTTCTTTTACGTAAAAGCAATGCTGTTATTTAATTTTGAGGGTGTAAAAGTAGGTTAGAGGATACTAAAAAACGAAAAAAAAGAGCTCGGTTTTCGGTAGTTTCAGTAGATCATAAATAGGTTAAGATATAATAAAACAAGCCATTGGTAACGAAAAGATTTTCTTCTTTTGTTACCAAGGACTTGTTGTTTAATAAGGTGTTTCAGTTATTTTTCAAAAAACTATTTAATTTAATTTAAAGAATCAAATCGGTTGTTTGCATCTTGTTTTCTGAGTTAATTTGTAAGATATAGCTCAATTTTATGTTTTTTTTATCTAATTGTTTCAGCAAATAGGGCATTATTATTTGTTAGCGTGTAAATTTTTGAATTTAGTCCTAAACTATTTGTAGAATCTTCAAAATCAATAATGTTCACAAAAACAAAACTGAATGACGCTTCTCCAGCACCAAATAGTCGCGAGTTTGATGCATCTCTTAAGTAATAAAGCTGATCAGTATATGTTATCACTCCATCTTTAATAATCTGTAATGGAAAAGATACTGATGAGATTGACGCTTTTAATGGATCAGTATTATTGCAGTAAAAGATTAGAAGGTTTTGATAATTCTTGTTTCCATTATTATTTAGCCCCGAATATTCCATCACCTTAATTTGATTGACTGAGTTGTATCCGAAGGTATCTGTTGAAAACAGTCCATTATTTATTTTTATATAAACTTCAGTTTTCACTGAATTTGGCAACACCTTGTTCATATTATCAGCAGTTACATTAATGTTTGTTACGGAATTAAGTCTTTGAACAGATGAGTTTCCTATCTTACCGACAATAGTTGGTGTTGAAGCTACTTGTGTAGAATACGTAACTGAACTGTTATTTAAACATTGTATAACAGCAGGAGCTTTATAAGCAAGAAAAATTAAACTATCAGAAGTAGTCATAATTCTTGATCTTACTCCACCATGAGTTTCATATAAATTACCAATATCATCTCGTTCAATTGCTCCATCCATAGAACCTGACATAAGCTGGCCTTTTGGTATAATTAACGGAGGCATAGTTGAAGTTCCAGCGGGAGTTCTCAAATAGTCGTCTTTAAAAGCAACTAGACCAGACTTGTTTTGAAATTTTATAGTATTATTTTGCGTTAATGGTACAGTTTCACATGGTTCTAAAGAAACCATATAATCACCACGTGTCCACCTTGTAAACCATGTGTCAAATTGAACCCTATTTGTATATCCAGAAGGATCTTTACATTGTATAGAGAATAATGAAGGGGTTAATTGTGCAATCCAGTTATTTGTTCCATAAGTTGCGTCCGCTTTAATACCTTTAGTAAAATTCCAAATTGCATTAATTGTTTGAGTTTGTGAAATAATCCAATTCCACCAATTAAACAGTTTAGAACGACTAACAACTTTATTATCTTCTGTAACTGTAGTTGTAATTTGTGTTTCTGCATCAGTTGCAATTGTTGCCGTAAGCTTAATCTCATTTAATTGTTTTCCCATTTCGGCAGTAAGAGCCTTTGTAATGCCGCCAGTAGTGAAATCATTTACCAAAATAGTGTCAAGTGACATTTGCACTTGTTCAATAGCATCTACAATTTCCTGAATCGTGTCAAGATCAACATTATCAGAAGCAAGTAAAGTATTAATGCTATCAATCTGATTTTGTAAAACAATTCCCTGTTCAGCACTTAGTATAGATTCTGAACCTCCAGTGGTTAAGTCGTTTATTATGGTTAAATATTGGCTAGCAATTTTAGCTAGATCATTTAAAGGAACATATCCGCCAGCAACACCTTTTTGAGATTTGTCTTCTTTGCTGGTTTGTAATAGTTTACCCATTTCGGCTGTTAAAGCTTTTGTAGCGCCTCCCGTTGTTAAATCATTTACCAAAATAGCGTCCAATGACATTTGAATCTGTTCAATCGTGTCAGCAATTTTTTGAAAAGTATCGAGTTCAGGATTATCAGAAGACAATAATGTTCTGATGCTGTCAATTTGGTTTTGTAAAACAACTCCTTGTTCGGCTGAAAGCATTGATGTTGTACCGCCAGAAGTAAGATTATCTACAATTTCTAAGTACTGATAAGCAATTTTTGAAAACTCATCTAAAGGAGCATAACCTAAAGCGATACCTTTTTGTGATTTATCTTCCTTAGCTGCGAAAAGTTCAGAATGAGCTGTATTGTCATTTTTATGTTCGTCCAGCTCTGATTTTTCTGCTTTTGCATTTAGAATTGATTCAAGTTCTTCAACATCTTCTAAAGGAACTTTCTCCAATTTATGACGGAAAGAGTCCCAAGTGTCCCAGAACTGATTTTGAGAGGGTTTCAAACCTGTTTGAAACCATTTTTTAATGGTATTTAATGCCTGAATTGCCATGTTTAAATTGTAATTATAAGGTTTTGAAATTCAACTATTATTAGGTATTGAAAATGACTTTACATATAAGAATCATTTTTAGAGTTGAGTAAATAGTTTTTAAGAAAGATTTTTTCGATAGTAAACAATCAAAATTACTCTTGTCGGGAATTTTAGGCATTTTCCGTATGCCTATTGAAAATAAAAAATCCATAACGGCTATTTTAAGTTGATTAATAATAAAAGTCGAGTGGTATTTTTTACAAATTCAAAGGAAGACACAATTGCAATGAGGTAAAAAAAAAGCAATGTGATTATTTGTTTTTTTGGAAGAAGCAAAAGTAGGAAAAGGAATATGTTTTTGATTGAAAAAAGTCGATGGTTTTCAGTAGTTTCAGTAGAAAGAAAACCCGCTGAAACTACTGAATTCAAAGGCGTTGTAATTTTCAAAACATAAATGATGGGCGTACTTTTGTCTCCAGAAAAAACGTTTCATTATGAATAGAAATACAGTTCACAATTTCAATATTTTAATAAAAAATAATTCTTCTTTAGAAAGCTCTGAAGATTTAACAAAAAGCTTTATAAAAGAACTTGCTCAGGTTTCAAAAGAAATCAACGAGCAAAAAGATATCGTACAAATTTGGCAGGAGCAAAATGCTTCAAATAATGTCGTAAACAATACTTTAGACTCGGCGGGAGAAGGCGTTTTCGATACCAATGCTGCAATTAAAACAGTCCCATCGTTTAGCAATACTTCTTCTGCTTCGGGGTCAAATTTATTTCCTGGATCAACGCTTAATGCTTCAATCGGAGGAGGCGCTTTTGATAGTACTGAAAGTACAAGTATGAGTTCTTTCGGATCAACTGGCAATACTCTTCCGGTTTCAGAAGCAGAAAATACAGTTTTAAGCAATGCATTTAGTCAGATTTACGAAAGTATCGATGCAAAACAAATGCTGATAGTACCACAAATGCTTCAATCAAATAACAATGAACTATCGATGGAACTTATCAAAGCCGAAATCAAAAAGAAATTAGATCAGGCAATTAAAGAAAATAATCCTGAAGCGATTCAATATTGGACACGTATTAGCAAAGCTTTTGATGATGAGAAGACAGCAGTAGCAGATTTTGTAGATAAACCAAACGAAATGCTGTTTACAGAAATGTATAATGCTTTAAAACAATTGATTGCGACATCTGCTGAAGTTCATAACTTTAATTGGAATGTGGTGCGCAAAAAGATGATTAAGGCAATAGAGGCCAACATTCTCAAAGGATCTATTTCTAAAGCTGCTAAAAGTCGCTGGGAAACAATCAAGAAACAATTGGCAGATGATAAAACGAACGTTGCGAATCTTTTTGAGCGATATGATGAATTATTTTTATTATTGAAAGAAGTTGAAGGACTTGATGCATTGCCAAATAGCATTACTATTACTACTAAAACTAAAATATACCCTAATTTAAGTGCCGACAGACTATATGCTTCTATTGGCAAAGAAGACGTTTATGTATTCCTTAAGCAAGTCAACGAAACTGATTTGGACGGAAGTGGCGTAAACAAAGGAGCAGTAAAAATTAAGAATGCGAATGCAACCTCATTTATTGTTGGCGAAAGTCTGGAATTTTTCGTCGATGAAGCTTTTATAAATCAGAAAGTGAATCAAAAAGAAAATATTAACTGGATAGTTTATAATATTACAACCGATAGCGATAACATTTTTGAAAACGAAGGCACTTCATTCAGTTATAATTTTGATACTCCAGGAACGTATAGAATTGATGCTTATGGAAAAAAACATACAGTAAAACAGAAAAAGAGCGCTGCGACAGCTACTTTCATAGAGCTAAAGATAGTAGCACAAGATATTATAATTACACCACCTGCAATTGCTAAAGCTGAATTTATAAGACCTTTTGCTGAAGAAAAAACATTTAAAGTTTCTCTTAAAAATAAAGCAATAAAAACATTAAATCCGATGAAGCTTTATTGTCAGATTGAAACTGTTATTGCTGGAAAAAATGCTGCTATTTCAGAAGAAAGAGAATTAGACTCGACAGGTATTATTAAACTTGCCATGCCAGATTTAGGCATTTATAAAATTAAAGTTAACAGTAAAGACCAATATGGATTAAATAAGGAATTCAAAACTTCGGTAATTAAAAATGAGGTTACAAGTATCGGTCACGTTAAGGACACACCTAATAAAAATGTGTTTTTATTAGGTAATCCGAGTAATGCTTTAACTTTAGAAGCTAAGACTTTCAAAATAAATCCTCCTACAGATACAGAAAAAAAAGATGTAAAATGGATAATTCATGACTCTAATAATAAGTTATATGTTCCAGACGGAGAGGTAATTATAAATGAAAATAAAGATCCTCAAAAACCATATATTCATAAGTGGGATTTCTATGATGTACCAATTCCTCAAAAAATAGGATTTTACAAAATAGAAGCCTACTGTAATGATAAAAAAGGGCCAAAAGATGGTGTTACTTTTAAAATGGAAGTAAAACAGCCTGAAATAACCGAAGCATATTGGGCATGGAGGGGAGGAAGTAAAAAAACAATTTCGGGTCTTTTAGAAAGCAATTGGATAAACGCCAGTATTCCATATTATAACAATCAAACCGTTAGAATCTATTTTTATTTAGGCAACGCAAAAACTAACCATTACATTGACGTAAAAACAAATAGTAAAGGTGAAATTTTTGAAGAGGTAAAATTTGATGCCACTTTTCAAAAAGCAATTGGATTGGGAAGTAAAAAAAATGCCAAAATTGGTTTTAAACTCTTAGGAATCCAGAATAGTAAACCATATCCATTTAAGTCACCAGCCAATTACGATGCTAATACAACTTTGTCTCTTACAGCAGATAAAAAAGTACTTGATGTTTACTTTACCTATGACGGCAATAGAGTAACACCAGAAGATGAGGTTCCGTTTGGCAAAAAAGGCGCAATTGTGACTATTGTTGCGAAAACCCAAAATATGATTGGAGAAGAAGTTACATTGAGTGCTCATAAAGTAAGCGAAAAGCCATCTTTTGCAGGTAAAGCAACAGTAAACTCAGAGGGGGTTGCCACAACAAGTTTCCTTTTAAAGAATCTTGATAAGAAACTCAAGCTAGGATCAAAAATAAATTATTATGCTGGTGTTGAGGGGTATTCTACAAAACATTTAACTAATAAAGTGCTGGTTATGATCGTAGGGGAAGGGAAGAAAAGTAAAAAGAAACCGGAAATTATTTTTCCATTATTAGAAAAACCAACCAATGATACTAATTTGCAATGGGGGAAAAATTACAATTGGCAAGATGATGATGGACATAATCAAGCAACTTTTGATTCTTTTAGAGATCATGGTAGAAGAAAACATGCGGCGAGGGATTTGTATACAGAGCCTAAAGCTTTAGTTATAGCTGTTGCTAATGGAGAGGTATTAGAAACTAGGTACTTCTATGCAGGAACTCATCAAGTAACAGTCTTACATAAATTGAAAGATGGAAGAAAATTTATTGCTAGATACGGTGAGCTGGATCCTGATAGTATTGAAGTAAAGAAAGGAGATAAGGTTGGGCAAGGGAAGGTGCTTGGTAAGACTGGAAAGTTACTAGGGAAAAGTGTTATAAGTGGATATGACATATATATGCTGCATTTTGAAATTTTTTCAGCCGAAAAAGAAGAAAACATTAATAATCCTTTGACAAATAAGGTTAATGGCTCACCTTTTCAACGTAGAAAAGATTTATTAGATTCAATTGACATATTACTGGAAGGATATAAAAATACATTTGAAGCTGGCAAAGGAGATCGAAAAGATATAAAGTTGTTAAATATAAGTGATAAAGGAAAAGATTTTATAAAGAATTGGGAATCGTACAGAAGAAAAATGTACGATAATGATGGAGATATAAATAGTGATGGAAACTGCACAATAGGCTATGGACATTTAATACATTTAGGTAAATGTGATGGTAGTTCTTCAGAAGAAGAATTTAAAAAAGGAATTTCGGAAAATGAGGCTAGTAAGTTATTTGATAAAGATGTTTTAAGATTTGAAAAAGTAATAAAAAATAAAATAAAAGTTCCTCTTTATCAAAATGAATATGATGCGTTGGTTAGTTATGTTTATAATATTGGCCCAGCTTTCAAAGCTCCCAATTTAATAAAATATCTGAATTCTAAAAATTATTCATTAGCTGTTAATGAAATTGAAACTGGTGCTCAAAACGTCAAAAGGAGAAAACAAGAAAGAACAATGTTCTCAGAAGGAGTTTACAACTCATCTCATTAAATATGTAGAAAAAAAGTGTATTTTCGTTAAAAAATATTTTCTAGAAAAATGATAAAATCAATTAAGATTATAGTAATTATTGCTTTGATGTTTGCATCCTGTAAACCTCAAAATGATGAGAAACAGAATAAAAAAACAAATGATAATGATAGTATTCATTCAAATTATTTATTGACGAATAAAACGTTTAATTTAATAGATTTTAAAGGAACATGGGAGCTTAAAAACTCGTCAAATTCTAATACTTCTAAAATTATCAATTTTGATTTGTTAGATAGCGAGTTTGTCTTAGGGAATGATGAGTGTAATGCATATTTTGAGATTGATACAATACATAGTTTGGAGTACCACATAGAAGGGCATTTTTATAATCATTCTTTAAAGGATGAAATGAAGATTTTGGATAAGAAATTCAAAAGTCTATTTGATATAAATATAAATTCCTATAAAGGAGCATTAATTACAAAATGTTCTCCTCCATTTCATAAATTATATCTGTTTGGTAATAATATTGTTGTTTGGTATTCAGGAAATTATATTCGTTTTGTTAAAAAGAGCAAGAATTTAAAATCTCTTTATGCATGTAAGGAGAATGATAATGGCAAATCTCGATATGATGATCCTTTAAACAAAATTTGCGAATGTAACGAAAGTACTTTTGAGAGAGCATATGCAATATTTTACAATGAATCTCCAGATTATTTAAAAAAAGATTTGTTGGAAAAGCTGCCACAAAGAGATTTTTTATGGAAATCAGAAGATGCAGATGTTACTTATAAATGGATTTTGAGGGATACTTTAAAAATAGAAATGAGTTACGATGGTGGAGAAAATAATTATATTTTTTATAAAAATAGTAACAACAAAATGGAATATAAAGAATATCTGTCTTTGCCTTAGTTTTGTGATAAGTAATAAAATTCTCAAAAAAGATTAAATAAACAAATTTTATAGAGAAAAATAAGATGCTTAGAGATGATTCATAAATGGATTATACACGTAAGAAAGGTCATGAAATATAAATATAAAAAGCGCAAAAGTCTTTTGATTTTTGCGCTTTTTACATTTTTATAAAGGAGTTGGAGGTCTCTAATTTCGAATCAACTTCTAATGTTTTTTTTACGAGAATTTTTGTTTTTTTCTTCATCTTATCTTGACAGGAAATGAAAAAAGAAAACAATATTATAAATATTGGGAATACTATTTTTTGTGTCATAATAGAAATATATATTTAACAACAGTAAATAAGATCAATTACTTTTTTCAGGCGCCTAGAGTAGCCTATAAAAGTAATATCTTCTTCTGCTAGACCAATGCAGAATAATGGTCTTCTATCATTTTGGCATTCAGTAAATACTTTGTAATTTTCAAAACGATCTTCAGGCTGATTTAAAATTCCATCCTGTTTTATTATTTCTTCTTTATTAGTGATATCAACAAAAGAATTATTAGCCAAAATATCTCTTGCTTTATCTAAAATGTATTTTTCAAGTTCTTCATCGGTTTTAATATCTTGTAGATCATAACCATTTATTAGATTGTAAGTTTGAAATGATTTCTCATATATTAATTCGCCGAGATCATTATAGATTCTCAATACAGATTTGGTTCTATTTATATTTCCTTTAGGAACATAAAAAGTAAATTTATCATCAAGTGCTAAATTCGAAAATTTGGTAAATATTGAGTCTCTAAATTCTTCTTTTATTTCGGTATTACTATAATTAAAATACACCACCTCTTTTATAGGTGCTGAAGTTAGAGAATCTTGTTTTGAAGTTAGGTTTTTCGTCGTTTTTACTGTATTTGTAACAGCTTTAATTTGTTTTTTATCGCCTTTATTGCAGGCATAAAAAGAGAGAATTCCCAGATAGCCAATAATTACTTTTTTGAGCATATTAATTATAGTTAGTTTTTATTAAATAGCTTCAAATATATTATTTAATATTAGTAAAAAAAATCTTATAATCAGTTGTTTTTATAGATGTACCATAATTCTGTAAATATCCACTTAAGAAAGCCTCAAATCATATCGCTCCTCATAAAACGTTTTCCCCCATTCCTGAACTTCTTCCGATTTCGTCAGTTCGAATCCCATCATTTTATACATTTGAAGAGCTTTGTCCTGCATGCTTGTCGTAAGCAGAAACACATTTTTGAATTTTTTCTCTTTACAGAAATCTATGGCATCAGTCAATAATCTTTTGCCAATTCCAAGACCTCTAAAAGCTGGATCGAGAAGAAACCATCTTAGCTGAGATTCTTCGTTCGGCTGATTCACAATTGCAACACATCCTACAATTTTGTTATTGTATTCTGCCATCCAGATTCGGTCATTTTCTGGGGAATATTTTTCTAAGAAATCGTAAAAAGTCTTGATTACATATTTCTCAAAATCAGTCGAAAAATTATATTCTTTGCCATAAATCGCGCCGTGCAGATGAATAATGTAGCCAATATCTCCTGGCATAATTTCATGGCGATACGTGATATCTTCTCTAGCTATTTTATTTTCTGTCAGCAGATTTCTAACCGTATTCATTGAATCGACTAAAATTTCTTTTTCAGAATTGTTTAGTTTTTCAATTTTACCTTCAATCTTGTTTTCAGATTTATCATTTAAAATGCTTAATAATTCATTTCCAGAATCTGTCAGTTTAATGTCAAAAGCGCGTTTATCTTCTTCTGAAGCAATTCTTTCAATTAAGTTTTCTTTTATAAAACGCTTCAAAATTCGGCTTAAATATCCTTTGTCCAGATTTAAAATTTCTGTGATTTTCTGTGCTGTTATCGTTTTACTTTCGCTGATTTCATACAAGATTCGTATTTCTGTTAAAGAATATTCGCTATCTAAATAATGTTGACTTAAGATATCTAAATGTGCCGTATAAAATCGGTTGAAACTTCTGATTTTTGAAGTTGTAGTAGTCATGATTTTTAATATTGTATTGTTGAGGTTACAAATATATTAAATTGGTTGCTTTTGTCAACTAATTTTTGATTTTTATTTTTTTTTGAAAGAATTTTGAAAAGAATAAAATCATCTTAATGCATTCCCATTAATTATTTGTTAAGTACTTTTTCTGCTTTTTATAAGAGAAAGATTGTTATACCAAACAAAGTATTTCATTTTTTACGCGAAATACTGCAAACCCTTATTTTTCAGTTGGCTTTTGACTTCAAATGTTAATAATATGTTTCGTTTTAGAAAGGTTTTATTAATGTAAACGTAACCTAATCGACCTACCCTCAGCTTTAATTTTGGAGACATATAAGAAGAAACCAATACTTTGTATATGCCAATTTTAAAACAACAGGATCATTATCAAGACAAAATCAGAAAAAGTGTTTTGGCTCACACTTTTGATTTGATTATTCATACCAAAATAATGTATCATGTATAAGAAGTTTACAGACGAAGAACTTGTTGAATTATTAAAATCGGGCAAGGATAAAGCTTTTGATGAACTTTATTTTAGATATCGAGATCTGCTTGTTCGGTTTGTATATCTCCGAATGAAATCAATCGCCATTTCAGAAGAAATTGTGCAGGAAGTTTTTACCTCTATTTGGGAAAGACGCAAAACAATTGTAATCCAAAAAAGTTTTGCTGCGTACATCTACACTTCGGTTCGCTACATGACTTTAGATTACATAAAATCACACGAAGTTACGGACCAATATATTCAAGAAGTTTTAGAAAAAAACACTGTTTCGCAAACCAGTTATAATGCGATCGAAGATTCTATTTATTATGACGAGTTGCAAAAAGCGGTTGACGAAGCAGCATCATTACTTCCTAAAAAATCAAAAGAGGTTTTTATTCTCAGCCGCATAAAACATTACACCAATAAAGAAATCGCCGAAGAATTGAATGTTTCCATTGAAACCGTAAAATATCATATTGCGTATGCGCTGAAATTCATGCGCACTTATTTGGGCGAATTCAATTAAAAGTAAACTTCAGATTAAGAATACTGCTTTTTTCTTAACAGAAGCGTAACCTTTTGCGCCTACCTAAAATTGCAATTCCCAAGACATACTATTAAAGACATAAAGAAATTATAATGCCTGAAAATTCAAATAACGAAATCAAAAATTTTTTAGAAGGAAAGTATTCCCCAAAAGGACAAGAAATGTGGAATAAATGGTACGATCGTACAGATGATTTTTTTGATAATATGGAAGTGGTTCAATCTGACCGCTCAAAACTGAAAAAAGAATTAAGACAAATAAAGAATACGAATAAAGTTATTGCTCTTTCATACAAAAACTGGGCTGTCGCGGCTTCTTTGGTTTTCCTTGTTGGATTATCAATGTTTTTTTACTCAATATCAAATACTGTTGAATGCAAGCAATTTGCTGTAAAACTTGGCGAACATGCTCAAATAAAATTAAGTGACGGAACAAAAATCTGGCTAAATGCTGGAAGTGTTCTTAAATATCCGAAGGAATTTAAAGGCGATACGAGAGAAGTGTATTTGAGCGGAGAAGCTTTTTTTGATGTAGCCAAAGACAAGAAACATCCTTTTATTATTCATACCAATAAAATGGATACCAAAGTTCTCGGAACCAGTTTTAATGTTCAAGCTTATCCAGACCAAACTACACAAGAAGTTTCGGTGGCAACTGGAAGAGTAAATGTGAAATCGACTGTCACAGAAGAGAATGTATATGTAACTCCGGGACAAAAAGTGGTTTTTAAATCTCAAGATAATAAGCTTCAGGCTTTTAAGGATATTCCAGTAAATACCATTTCGTTATGGCGCAAAAATATTATGGTTTTTGAAGAAACGCCTTTGCCAGAAGTTGTGGCGACCATTAATCGCAATTATAATGTTGCGATTGAAATCAAAAACAAGAATTTAAACGATTTAAAGATTAGCGCTTATTTTAAGGAACTGCCTGCCGATCAAGTGATTGTGTTGGTGTGCAATATTATCAATGCCCAATACAAAATGGATTCTGGGATTTATAAAATCGAGTAATTCTTTAAGCAATAAAAATAAAACTACATAGCAAACTATAAACAAAACAATTACACTAAATCTAAAAACTATGAATGAAAAACAAATGCGGTATGCCAGCATAAGGACAATAGGAGCAAAATTATTCCTGTTTATGACTTTGTTTTTTGCTGCACTAACAGTAAAAGCTGGGAATGTTGACATTAACAAAAGAGTGACTTTAAAAGTTGATAATGAGAGTATAAAAAATATATTTCAAAAAATTGAAAATCAGGTTGATGTGCATTTTATGTACGAAAGCAGCCAAGTAAACGCCAATCAGAAATTAAGTTTAAAACTGAATAATGTAACGCTAGAACAAGCGTTGGATAAAATTTGCGGCAATGTGCTTCGATATGAGATTGTGAGCAACAATATTGTAATCAAGAAAAATCAGAAAGTTGCTTCTGCAGATCAGAATAAAATTATTGTTTCGGGAACTGTTTTTGGAGGAGACGATAATATGCCGTTGCCAGGAGTTGGAATTAAAGATAAAGGTTCTGACGCAGCAACAGCGACAGATTTTGACGGAACTTTTAAATTGGAAATAAACGCTTCTGAAGCGACACTTATTTTTTCTTATGTGGGTTATGTAACACAAGAAGTAAAAGTTACTAGTTCGCAAAACATCACGGTAAAACTAGCAGCCGATGTAAAACAGCTTCAAGAAGTTGTAGTAATGGGTTACGGAAGCGTAAAAAAGAATGAAGTTTTAGGAGCGGTTGGTTCTGTTTCTATGAAAGAAACTTCAAGCAGAACATATAATAATGCTGCCGAATTATTGCAAGGAACGGTTGCCGGAGTTACCGTAATCAACGATGGCGGTGACCCGACTGCATCGCCAACAATCAACATTCGCGGTATTGGATCTTTGAATGCCGAAACACCTTTAATCGTTTTGGATGGAATCATTTACAGCGGTTCTTTAAATACTATAAATCCAAATGATATTGCTTCGATAAACGTTTTAAAAGATGCGGCTTCTGCGGCAATTTATGGAGCAAGAGCTTCTGGGGGAGTAATTTTAATTACGTCTAAAAAGGGAGTTTCAGATAAAATTAATGTGAATGTAAATTACCAAGGTGGTTTTCAGAATGTAGCGAAAAAATTAGAGGTTTTAAATGCTGCAGAATATGCTGATGCTATGAATCTTGCGAGAGATAATGCAGGGTTGCCGAGAATTCCTGCTTTCGATCCGGCATTTGAACCAACTGCAAGAACAACAAAAACAAACTGGATGGATGAAATTTTCCGTACAGGAGAAATTCAAGATTTGTCTCTTTCCGTAAACGGAAAAACAGAAAAATCTAATTTCTTTCTTTCTGGAAGCTACAGAAAAAACGAAGGTATTTTGTTAAATACTTACGGAGAACGTTACACAGTAAGAGCAAATTCTTCTTTTAAATTGGCAGATAATTTCACTATTGGAGAAAATATTTCATACTCTTTAACTGATGGTCAGACGGCTAATACTTCAAGTTCTTATACAGGAGCAATTCAAGCGGCAATTTTGTACCCGCCTAATGCAACAATTTATAGAGAAGATGGTTCAGGGCAGTTTGGTGGTGTTCCAGAAAAATATGTTGGTTCTTATGGAGACGTTATCAATCCGGTAGCGTATTTGAAAAGATTAGACAATAAAAATCCGATTTCTACCATTTTGATCAATCCGTATGCAGAATGGGAAATTGTTTCAGGGTTAAAAGTAAAATCTAACTGGGGGTATACTAGAATTCAAGATAATGCAACAGATTTTACGGTAAAGGTGACCGAGCCAGGAAAAATTTTCGATTTCAACAGATTGACGTTGAAAAACTCAACAGTTACCGATTTATTGAGCGAACAGACTATTTCTTATGAGAAATCATTTGGGAAACACAATTTAAAAGCGTTAGCTGGATATACGTATCAAGAAACAAAAAGAGATTTTTACACAGTTGAAGGAACTGGATTTGATAACGAAGATCCATCACAGCGTTATTTATTGAATGCAAAATTAATACAGCAGACTGCTGCAGGTATGTCAGATGAAATTATTTCTTCTTATGTGGGAAGAATCAATTACGATTTCAATCAAAAATATTTAATCTCAGGAATTGTTCGTCGCGACGGAACTTCAAAATTATTAGAAAATAACCGTTGGAAAGTGTATCCTTCAGTTTCTGCAGGTTGGTTAATTTCTGAAGAAAATTTCATGAAAGGTATTGAGCCAATCATCAGCAATTTAAAACTTCGTGCAAGCTGGGGACAAATTGGAAACTTAGGAAACCTTGGACCATACCAATTTAGTGTGCCATTAGTGCAAACTCAGGCTTTAATTGGAGCAGTGCCATCAATCAATTATGGTTATGCTGAAAGCGAATCATCAAATCCGAATTTAAAATGGGAAAGTTCTGAACAGACCAATATTGGTTTAGATTTTACCATGTTAAATAACACTTTAGTAGGATCTGTTGATGCTTACGTAAAGAAAAACAAAGACATGTTGGTGCGTGACCAATTGCCTGGAGTTTCAGGAACGCCACAAGGAAGAATTGTAAACTCTGGAGATGTTGAAAACAAAGGAATCGAGGTGAGTTTAACGTACCAAAAAACTCGTGGAGAATTTAAATTTGATGTTACGGCAAATGCGGGATTCTTAAGCAATAAAATTGTTTCTATTAAAGATGATTTGAATTCACTAGAACCTCTAGGATTAAGCAGAGTTCGTAGTTTACCATTAGCCAATATTTACCAAGTGGGAAGCCCAGTTGGTGCGTTTTACGGATATGCTACTGATGGGTTATTCCAAAGTAATGATGAGGTAAAAGCGTATGTAAATAAAGATGGTGTAATGTATCAGCCAAATGCGGTTGCTGGAGATATTAAATTTAAAGATGAAAACGGCGACGGCGTAATCAATAATAGCGATAGAGTAGTTTTAGGAAGTCCTTTCCCAAAAACAACGTATAGTTTGAATGCCAATTTCAGATACAAAGGATTTGATATGAATATTTTCTTCACGGGTGCTGCAGGAAATAGCGTTTTTAATGCTGTAAAACATACAGGATTAAATGCTTCTTTCCCAGGTTACAATTTATTGGCAGATTCAAAAGATGCTTGGTCTCCAACAAACACCAATACCAATGTTCCAATTCTTTCGTCAACAGACAATAATAATAACTTCGGCCGTATTTCTGATTTATACATCGAAGACGCTTCTTTCTTAAGATTGAAAAACGTTTCTATCGGTTACACAGTAAAAGAAAGCTGGCTGAACGGAAAAGCAAAATTGAGATTCTTTATCTCAGGACAAAACTTATTTACGATTACTAATTATTCTGGAATGGATCCTGAAGTTGGACTTAAAAACTTCGGAATGGATTTAGGACGTTATCCGCTTTCTCGTATTTACATGACAGGTGTTAACGCAACTTTTTAAAAAATAAAAAACAATTAAAATGAAAAAAATAAGTCTTTTATTATTGAGTTTTGTGCTTTTGGTAAGCACTTCAGCTTGCGAAAGCGAACTTGATGTTGTGCCGCAAGGAGCTCCTTCGAGCGGGAATTTCTGGAAAACACCAGCAGATGCAAAAGCAGGAGTAAATGCAATTTATGCTTTGTATTCTGATGATAATATGTACGGTCGCGGTTTCTTTTGGCTAAATAATGCCAGCGATGATATTGGTACAAAACCAAGACAAAATGCAGAAAGAATCAAAAACTTTATTGTAGACGGATCAGAATCGGATACTAAAGACATTTGGAGAATTCACTACGAAATTATGAAACGTTGTAATGACGTGATTCGTAACATTCCAAATATTGCTTTGGATGAAAAAACAAGAAACGGAATGTTGGGAGAAGCTTATTTTAATCACGCTGTAATGCATTTAGAGTTAGCTTACCATTATGGAGATGATCGTGCAGGAATTCCGATTCAAGACAGAGCAAACCCGACAAATGTTTATGTGCCTCGTGCTAAAAATGTAGCCGAAAATTACGCTTACATTGCATCAGATTTAATCAAAGCAGCAGATTTATTGCCTTATTTCGATCAGCTTACACCAGACAATCGCGGACGCGCTCACAAAACTGCGGCTTGGGCATATTTGGTTCGTACGTATTTATATGCAAAAGATTGGGACAATGCCATTAAATATGCCAATATAATTGTGGCTAGCGGAAAGCACAAATTATTGGACAATTTTGAAGACGTATTCAAAATCAGTAACAATTGGTCTTCAGAGTATATCTGGTCTGTAACTTCAAGTGCAGAAAATACTTCTTTAGGCTCTATTTTTCCTGGAGTTTGTCTAGAAGATAAAGGTTGGGGAGTTTACAACGGCTGGGGAAATTTTTATCCGACAAAAGAATTATTTGATGCTTATGATCCAAACGATAAAAGACGCAGTGCTACGATTTTACAAAAAGGAGACAAATTTGTTTATTTCGGAGAAACCGTAACTTTTAATGAAGGAAGTCATGTTGTAAGTTCAAGTAACAGAACGGGTTATCAGTTTAAAAAATACATGGAGCCGTTCAGCTATCCAAAAACGACTTCGGGTGGAGTTGATATCCGTTATGTAAATGCGAATGGAGACAAGCCTTCAACAGCTTTAAATGTGCCTCTTTTACGTTATGCTGATGTGATTTTGATGTTAGCGGAAGCGAAATTAATGAAAGGTCAAAATGCAGATACAGAAATCAATATGATTCGCCACCGTGCAGGTCTTGCAGATATTTCTGGTGCGACAATGGTCGATTTAAAAAGAGAAAGAAGATGCGAACTGGCAGGCGAGTGGACAGACCGTCATTTTGATTTAGTGCGTTGGGGAGATGCAAAAGAAACTTACGCAAAACCATTGCACCATTATAATGGAAGCGTTATTTATCCTGCACGTAATTTCAATCCTGCAATTCATAATGTGTGGCCAATACCGCCAGATGAAATTGCAGTGAGTAAAGGAGCATTGACTCAAAACCAAGGCTGGTAATAAAAAATTTTGTTGTTTTTTTTTTAGTTTTTTACGCTGCAGTCTTAGTCAGGAGACTGCAGTTGTAAAAAAATAATAAGACATTTTTTGTTTCAATATAGCAAGGAGTAACCTACGACTTTTTGCTGTTTAATTTATTTTCGATGAAAAAAATAATCACCCTTTTTTGCCTTCAATTTTGCTTGTTCGCTCAAGCGCAAGAATACACCTCTTCTAACATTCATTCTCATAACGATTACGAAAGCAAATTGCCATTTTATGGTGCCTATTCTAACGAAACAGGCGTTATAGAAGCCGATGTTTTTTTAGTAAATAATGAATTATTTGTCGCACACACTTCTAAGGAAATTGCTACTCACAATACATTAAAAAGTCTGTATTTAGAACCGCTTTCTAATAAATTAAAAACGTTGGGAGGAAAAGCATATCCAAGTAATAAGCCATTGATTTTAATGATTGATATTAAGTCTGATGCCGATTCGACTCTAAAAGCAATTACGCAACAGTTAAAGACTTTTCCAGATATTATTTCGAATAAAAACATAAAAGTGGTTATTTCTGGAAATAGACCTTTACCGTCACTATGGGCGGCATATCCAGATTTTATTTATTTTGACGGAAGGCTGAATGAAAGCTATACTCCAGATCAATTGGCGAGAGTTGAAATGATTAGTGAAGATTTGCATCAAATCACAGTTTGGAACGGAAAAGGTGTTTTGACGCAGCCCGATTCTGAAAAAATTCAGGCCATTATCAAAAAAGTCCACGATCAAAACAAAAAGATAAGATTCTGGGCCACTCAAGACAACGTGAATACATATATGACTTTGATGAATTTAAAAGTTGACTTTATCGGAACGGATAAAGTAGCCGAACTGACTGAATTTATAAATAATATTAAAACGACATTTTACCAGAATACAGAATTTCATCAAGCTTATGTTCCTAAAAATGTTTTCAAGAATAAGCGTCCAAAAAACGTTATTCTCTTAATTGGAGACGGAATGGGATTAGCGCAAATCTATTCTGGTTACACGGCAAACAAAGGACAGTTGAATTTATTTAATATTCCGACTCAAGGATTTTCAATCACAAAAGCTTCGGATAGTTATATCACAGATTCTGCTGCAGGCGCAACGGCAATGGCTACGGGACATAAAACCAATAACCGTTTTATAAGTGTTGATGAAAACAGAAGACCTCTTGAATTGATTACACAGCAATTGGCAAAGAAAAACTATAAAACGGCCATTATTTCTGCTGGAAATATTACCGATGCAACTCCAGCGGCGTTTTATGCACATCAGCCAGAAAGAAGTTTAAGCGAGCCAATTGCAAATGATTTTCTTTCGAATCCGTCAGATATTTTAATAGGAGGAGGGCAGAAAGAATTTATTTCCAGAAAAGATGGAAAAGATTTGTCTAAAATCTTAATTGAAAAGGGTTATACTTTCTCAGATAAATTTGCGAGTTTGGATACGATTAAAAATAACAAATTTGTAGTTTTAGAAGATGCAGCGGTGGTTTCTATGAAAAACGGAAGAGGAGATTTTCTAACCAAATCTTTAGCGAAAGCGACAACTACTTTTTCAAAAACCAAAAATCCGTTTTTTATAATGGCTGAAGGCGCTCAAATCGATTACGGCGGACACCAAAACAATGTAGAATATGTGGTGAGAGAAATGCTGGATTTTGACAAATTGGTTGGCCAGGCAATGGAATTTGTAGATAAAAATCCGGAAACTTTGCTAATCGTAACTGCAGATCACGAAACGGGCGGATTATCTCTAATTGATGGAAGCATTGAAAAAGGATATGTTCATGGAAGTTTCAGTACAAACGATCATACAGCAATTCCAGTTCCTGTTTTTGCTTATGGACCAGGTTCTGAAAAATTCATGGGTGTTTATCAGAATACTGCGATTTATGACAAGATTATGGAGTTGATTGGAGGGAAATGATTTGTTTTCAAAT
>Ga0209489_104461_pt1 | contig 25732 bp, 26 predicted proteins | sample SiratrowhiteBW_FD_187527 | JGI IMG/M metagenome (GOLD analysis project Ga0209489, IMG submission 187527) | Root nodule microbial communities of legume samples collected from California, USA - Siratro white BW (SPAdes) (version 2) | ecosystem: Host-associated > Plants > Roots > Nodule | place... | reverse complement strand
ATCCAAATAATTTTTAAATAATGATAAAACATGTTTTTTTAAATAAAAATATAATTGTTTCTTTTAAAGTATTTAGTTTATATAAAAAAGTTTGGGCCTAGCCTATTAAGATTTTTACAAAAAAAATAATAAATATAGAAGATAACATATATATTTCTATCTATCACTTTGGTGGGGTCACATCATCTAACCTAGCACACATGTGACCCCTTTTCCATGTTATGCATAAATGAAGCCACGGAGGCACGTCATTAAGGGCATCCATTCACACACACGGTTTTGGCTTTTTTTTCTTACGTGACATACATAAAGGAGACACCACAAATTCACAAAAAAGGAAGAGGGAGGCATCCATTAATGAAGGGGAAGATTGGAATCAAGAATCGCTTACACACATATAGCTAGATTCTTGTATTGCATGGTTCTTGCATTCAGTATCAAAAAGTGCTAATCCCGAAGAAGCAATTACAGTGAGTGGCACATGGAAGACTTAGTATGTGCAACATGGCATCAGGATACCACTACGGTTAAGAGAGAACCGCTTTAAAAAAATTGCGGTGGCAATTTTGTAATTAAGTGGAACCATACCACTGCATTCTAGCCGCAACCGTGATGGTAGGTGGATACGATCGCGATTCCTCCTTACAACTGCGGTTGTATCCCCATAATTTTTAAAAATTAAATGATGTAGGAGATACCAGTATGGTTGGGGCCAGAACAGCGGTGGTATGTGGATACGACCGCGGTTCCTCCTTTCAACCTTAGTCGTATCCCCTGTTTTAGAAGCCCACGCCCATCTTTTCCTTTACGCTTTTGTCTTCCCTCTCTCTCACATAGCGTTGTTGTCCTCGTCTCTCCCCCTCGTCCCTCGCTGTGGACACCCAAACTAAGGTTGAAGCTCTCTCTCGTGCCGTCGTCCCTCGCCGTCGTCCATACTCTTACTTTGTCACGGTTTGCCTTTCCGTTTTACTCTTCCTTTTCATTTTCCTTTGGTTTCCGTTGAATCTTTCATCTACGTTTGTCAACACCCAATTTTGTCCTGGTGAAATAATAAAAAAATATTTTCTTTTAAAAAAAGCTATTAAAAATAATAATCATTTAATTGAAATTTTATTGTTTTTTGGAAGTTTGCATTTTTTTCATATTTTTGTGAAAAAAGAAAAGAAAAAAAATTAAGTTTTATTAATTTTATCTTTTTTCTTTTAAAGAAAAATAAAGTTTTTTTAAAAAAGTAAAGAAAATGTCTTATCCAAATAATTTTTAAATAATGATAAAACATGTTTTTTAAAATCAAAATATAATTGTTTCTTTTAAAGTATTTAGTTTACATAAAAAAATTTGGGCCTAGCCCATTAAGATTTTTACACAAAAAATCAAAGAAAAAAATAATAAATATAGAAGGCACGTCATTAAGGGCACTCATTCACACACACGATTTTGACTTTTTTCTCTTACATGACATACATAAAGGAGACACCACCGATTCACAAAAAAGGAAGAGGGAGGCATCCATTAATGAAGGGGAAGATTGGAATCAAGAATCCCTTACACACAGATAGCTAGATTCTTGGATTGCATAGTTCTTGCATTCAGTATCAAGAAGTGCTAAGACTGCCTCCACCACCGTCACAACCAAGACTGCCTCCACCGTCGCCAGGGGCAAGCCGTCGTGTTCCATCTTTTTGCCGAAACCCTTTCATCATCATATCCTACCATGAGGCCATTCTCTATTTCTCTTTTCGCTGGAATACCAAAATCCTTTTTTAGTCTTTGAAGCTCCAATGACAGCAACAGAATCTAAAAAAATGAAACCTTAAGAAGCCGAAGAAGGCATAGAAGGAGGACCTCTCACATGCAAGACTCTAGCCTTCAGAGCCTCCATCCATTGTCAAGGTTGCCAAAAAATAAATTCAAGAAAGCTTTGGATACCAAGACATTGATTCGAAGCAAGACGAAGTGGTGGTAATAGGGACCCAACAACATTCAAAGATGCAAAAAGAGAAAAAGAAAAGAAAATGCAACAGAAAAGAAGCTTCTCCGCAGCCACCATGCCGCCGACGAACCCCTTTTCATCTCTAATTGCACTCTTGTCACCTCCTCGACGACTACAACACCGCAACCGTCCTAAGCGACTTCACCTCACCCATCAAGGCTCATTAAAACCACCGCATTCAAATCCACATCCTTGCAGCTACTGTCAACCCCTTTAACGTCGTCGCTCAAAGCAAGTCGTCCCATCAAAGACATGGATAGTCATTGCGTCATCATCGTTGGGAAGAGCTCCAAACCTACAGAGCCACGTCGTCTAGTTCTGCGACAACCTTTATATTGTGAGGAGTCTTGCAAATAGCGTTGTGGCAAATGGGTTTTCCAAAAGGTACATTGTCAAATTTCTTATGTCTCCAGTGTCTCTGAACCTTTGTCAGTTTTCTTTTACACCTATAAAACCAGAAAGACGACATAACTTGGGATAAACAAAGAGCTTGGCACCAAGGTCCAATTCTAATATTATAGCAGAAACATGAAGCGATCCATAACCCAGGTACATTTAAAGTATGTGGCCTTGTTCATATTGTGCACCATCATGTTTACGTGTGTTACCAATTCTCAACAGTAAGAATCCCAATCACATTCTCAGCAATAGAAAGAGGAGAGTTACTTAAAGATGATGATGAGGCCTTTTAACTATGGTCTGATGAAGCCGATTGCTTGGTATAAAGGATGATGGTAGGGGAAACCTTAAAGGAGTGTTTTTACCAATTACTGCCGAGAAGGTTGTGGAATTAAACACACACATTGATGCTGATGTGAAGAACAAAGCACCTCGTATCTTTCAGGAGCTGAAGAGAGAGGAGCTTCGTTTTGTGCAAATACTAGAGAGAGGAGACAAGTTGCTGGAAGAGAAACTTGCTTATGTATTATCAAGTGCAGAAAGAAATGGGCCTGTTCCTTGCTTTGATGGCAAAGATGTGTTTCTGTCATATGATACTTATATCCAATGGAAATTACAAAATAAGTGGCCGAAAAACGTGGTGTGAGTATTAATATTGATGGTGGTGTGACTCTTGAGAAGGGTGGAACCGAGTACTATGGTGGTATTGTTATAAAAAATGCAAAATACCAGTTCCACCCTTTTCAAGAGTCACACCACCATCAATATCAATACTAGCACCAAGTGACACCACTCTCCTCTTTCTGTTGCCGAGAATGTGTTTGGGATTCTTGCTGTTGAGAATAGCTAACACACGCAAACATAATGGTGCACAATATGAACAAGGCCACATACTTAAATGTACCAGGCTTATGGATCGCTTCATGTTTCTGCTATAATATTAGAATTGAACCTTTGTGCCAAGCTCTTTATTTATCCCAAGTTATGTTATCTTTCTGGTTTCATATGTGTAAAAAAAAAAACTAACAAAGGTTCAGGGACACTGGAGACATAAGAAATTTGACATTGTGGCAAACCCATTTGCCACAACGCTCTTTGCAACACTCCTCACAATATAAAGGTCGCCGCAGATCTAGACAATGTGGCTCCGTGGGTTTGGAGTTCTTCCCAACGGTGATAATGCAATGACTATCCATGCCTTTGATGGGACGACTTGCTTTGAGCGACAATGTTAAAGGGGTTGGTGGTGGCTGCGAGGATGTGGATTTGCATGTGGTGGTTTTTCTGAGCTTTGATGGGTGAGGCAACGTCGCTTAGGACGAATGCGGCATTGTAGTCATCGAGGCGGTGGCAAGGGTGCGGTTAGAGATGGAAAGGAGTTCGCCGACGGCGTGGTGTCTACGGAGAAGCTTTTTCTATGTTTTGTTTTCTTTTCTTTTTCTCTTTTTGCATCTTTGAATGTTGTTGGTTGCCTGTTACCACCACTTCATGTTGCTTCGGATCAATGTCTTAGTATCCAAAGCTTTCTTGACTTTATTTTTTGGCAATCTTGACAATGGATGGAGGCTCTCAAGGCCACAGTCTTGCATGCGAGAGGTCCTCCTTCTACACTTTCTTTGGCTTCTTTAGGTTTCATTTTTTTTAGATTTTGTTGTTGCCATTGGAGCTTCAAAGACAGAAGAAAATATTTTAGTATTCCATTGAAAAGAGAAAGAGAGAATGGCCTCATCGTCGGATATGATGATGAAAAGGTTTCGGCAAGAAGATGGAACATGACGGCTTGCCCCTGGCGACGGTGGAGGCAGTCTTGGTGGTGACTGTGGTGGAAAATGAAGGTGTAGGAGGTATGTTTTTAGGGATTCGAGTTCTATCTTCTATTGACTCAAATAACCTTTGTTCTTTCTTCCAATGACCCTAGTCGTGAATACCTTGAATTGATGAGCGAAACCTTGCAACGACACTGCAAGTCGTGGTAGTTCCTAAACTTGACCAGATTCTAATTTGAAACCTTAGCTGGCACCTTGCTTCCTTGCTCTCTCCACAAGTAAAGCACCACTTGACATTCTTTCATAGTGGAAATTATACCTTCTTTGAAATTGAAGCCTCCTTCTTTTTGCCATGCTGCACACACTAAGTCTTCCATGTGCCACTCACTGTGATTGCTTCTCCAGGCTTAGCACGTTTTGATACTAAATGCAAGAACCATGCAATCCAAGAATCTAGCTAACATAGAAGAGGGGTCACGAGTGTGCTAGGTTAAATGACGTGACCCCACCAAACTGATAGATAAAATTATATGTTATCTTATATATATATTTTTTTTGTTTTTTTTTTTTGGTAAAAATCTTAATGGGCTATGCCCAAACTTTTTTATATAAAGTAAATACTTTAAAAGAAACAATTATATTTTTATTTTAAAAAACATGTTCTATCTTTATTTAAAAATTATTTAGATAAGACATTTTATTTACTTTTTTAAAAAAAACTTTATTTTTCTTTAAAAGAAAAAAGACAAAATTAATAAAATTTAAATCATTTTTTTATTTTCTTTTTTCACAAAAATATGAAAAAAAAAATCCAAACTACAAAAAAAAAACAATAAAATTTCAATTAAATGATTATTATTTCAATTAAACTTAATATCTTTACTTAAATTTTACTAGATAATTTGAAAATTCAAATTTTCATAATATCAAAGTAAAAGATAAGTAAAGACAAAAACAACTAATTTCGTCCGGGATGAAAAAGAAAACTATTTTCTAAATTGAGAACTAAAAAGAAAGAAAAATGATGTCATATCCTTGACCTTCCAAGGACAAGAGGGTTATGCATAAAATGTTACCGAAAAGAAATGTGAGGCTCACAAATCTTCACTGCTTGTTGAAAATGGGAGACTACAACCTTAACCTTTTGAGGATGAGAGGGCTATGAATCTTTGCTGCTGAAAAATAAATGTGTTGAAAAGAAATGCGAGACCGCATCCTTGACCTTCTAAGGATGAGAGGGCTACGAATCTTCACTACTGAAAAGTAAAAGTGTTGAAAAGAAACACGAGACTGCAACCTTGACCTTCTGAGGACGAGAGGGCTATGAATCTTCACTACTAAAAAATAAATGTGTTGAAGAGAAATGCGAGACCGCAACCTTGACCTTTTGAGGACGAGAGGGCTACGAGTCTTCACTTGAGACCGAGATCTTGTGTCGAAAGGATCATCACTCCGAGCATAAGGTTTACCTTGTATCAAGAGGGTCTTCCATTTTCATTTGACGTTGTATCGAGAGGGCTATTAAAAAACGTGAGACCAGAACCTTATATCGAGAGGGTTACGAGTCTTCATTCGGGATCACATATTTACATGAAATCAAATATCTGACGATGTTTTGGAGATTGTACACATACGCATATCGTGAGAGTGCTGAGAGGAAAACTGTTGAAATGATTGAAATTCTTTGGGCTTTGTGTTGAAATGCATGAATGCATGCATGAATGTAAGAAGTTTGATCTTTCTATTTCTTACTGAATGATGGTGTATGCATGAATGCGTGCTACCTTATTTTTGTTATTATTTGTAGAATACATGTGATTTTATTTTATTATTTTGTTATTCAAAGAAAAATGCATGACTACCATGAGGGTACATGACATGTAGGTGCATTAAATCTTCTTTTACTAACGTCAATTTCATTTGAAATTAAAGTTTTGTTTTTTGCTTCTTGTAAACAAAAGGGGGTTTACAAATCTGGTATTGACTTTTTTTGGAAGCATTGCTTTGGTGCATGTTCTTGTAAGTGGATGAAGAATGTGGGAGAGAAAATTAAAGAAGTTTCAAAAAGCCTGGGATTGCATGTCCCTTTATAAGGGAGAACCTTGTGATGTGTACATGCAACATAGGACTACACAAGTTTCAGCGTGTTGGGTAGGCTAGACGAAAGGTTAATGACTTATTTGCTAGGTTGAAAAGAAGTATGAACAATTGAGTTAGGTGGAAAAAATGGGTGGTGTAAGTATATAGGTGTGACAAAATAAAATTGCCCCAGTTTTAATATATAGGGGTGACAACGAGGTTTAAATGGAAGATGGCTTGTTCCTTTTGTGAGTGGACAGACAGGATTGCCCCAGTATAGTTTTCTTCTCTATTGCTTTACTCTACGTCAACTTGTTGATTGATGCAAGCAAATATTTCTACCAGAGATGTTTTTATCATTTTTTATTGCCATGGGAGATTGGAGATAAAAATTCAACCACTTGAGAAAAACCTGACGTTTTTGCCCTAGTGTGATGTACTCGATTTCCCATTTCTAACAGTGATAACCGTTACTAAGGAAAATCCTTTCATTTTAAAGGGATGAAGGAAGGCTAGAAGGTATCAAGCATCATGTATGCAAATGATCCAATAGAAAAGTGTCAACCTTTATTTATCTCATGAATCCAATGATTTATGAATAAAGGATTCACCACGTGACGCGTGGCTCAAATAAAAAACCCGTAAAACTTTTCTTGGTATTTATCTCATAAAACAATAATGCAGATATACGAAAGTATTGTTAATCGTTACACGAAAAGACTGAATCAATGTATCACACTCCCCGTTATTACAAAATCATATCTAGGCATAGAATTTTCTAACTGTAATAGAGTTAAGTGGTAAAGATAACTCTCCCTCATAATTTGGCATCCACTTTCCTCTGTGATCCTTCTGGACTGATATGATTCTTCATCACCAAGTCTCCTTCATGAAACTCTCGAGGGTGAACTTTCTTGTCAAATGCCCTCTTCATTCTCCTCTAGTACAACTACCCATGACATATTGTTGCTAACCTCTTCTCGTCAATGAGGTTAAGTTAATCATATCGGGCTTGAACCCATTCAGCTTCTTCTAATTTAGTCCATCAACACCCTGAGCAAAGGAATTTCAACCTCAAATGGTAGTACTGCCTCCATTCCATATACGAATGAGAAAGGCATTGCCCCTATTGATGTTCGCATCGAAGTACGATATCCATGTAAGGCAAAAGGAAGCATTTCATGCTAATCTTTATATGTTACTACGATTTTTTGGATTATTTTCTTTATAATTTTGTTTGCCGCCTCGACTGCTCCGTTCATTTTCGGTCGATAGGGAGAAGAATTATAATGTCGAATCTTAAACTCATCACATAGCTCAGACATCATTTTGTTATTCAAGTTTGTGGCATTATCAGTGATAATTCTACTTGGAAGCCCATATCTACAAATTAATTATTTTCTTATGAATTTTGCCACTATTTTCCTCGTCACGTTGGAATAGGAGGCAACTTCAACCCACTTTGTAAAATAATTGCCACTACGATGAAACAGTGTCCATTTGATGCTTTTGGTTCTATAGCCCCTATGACATCTATCCCCCACATGGAGAAAGGCCAGGGTGCAGACAAAACATTCAAAGTTGTAGGCAGAATCTTAACATTATCTGCATATATTTGGCATTTATGACACTTCCTCACATGTATGCAACAATCCTTCTCCATAGTCATCCAAAAATAACCGGCTCTCAAGATTTTCCTTGCCATGGAATGACCATTCATGTGAGTTCCAAAAGTTCCCTCATGAACTTCCTTTAAGATTAGCTCTGCCTCTTTTGCATCGACACATCTGACGAGCACCAAATTGTGATTCCTCTTGTACAGGACATCCCCGTTTAACACAAACTTCGAGGCTAACCTTCTTAGCATTCATTTATCATTTTTTGTGGCCGTCTCAAGATATTTTTGGCTTTTGAGGTATTGTTTGATATCAAAATACCAAGGTTTGCCATGTAATTCTTCTTCCATGAAATGAAAATAAATTGGATATTCATGACTCTTCATTTTGATCATTGGCAGTCCATCTTCATGATTTAATTCAAACATTGATGACAAAGTGGCTAGGGCATCAACCAACTAATTTTCTTCTCGTGGAATGTGATGAAACTCTATAACGTCAAAATAATCTACCATTCCCTTTATATATGCTTGATAAGAAATCAATTTTGGATCCCTAGTCTCCCATTCTCCTTTTATCTGATGGATAACTAATGTTGAATCACCATATACTTTCAAGCATTTGACTCTAAATTCAATAGTCGCCCGTATTCCCATAGCGCATGCTTCATACTCTGCTATATTATTGGTACAATCAAAATACAATCTTGCCATCACTGGTATATATCGTTTCTCTGGTGAAATGAGCACTGCCCTTATATCATGACCTAATGCATTAAAGGCTCCATCGAAAAATAAGGTCCACGAGTTTTCTTCATTGTTCTTCTCGACTGTGGCAAAAAGGGTCATAATATCTTCATCTGGGAATTCAGGCTGCATGGGTTGATAGTCTTCAATGGGTTGCTGCGCCAAATAATCTACTAGAGCACTGCCCTTGATAGCTTTCTGAGTGACATATAGTATGTCATATTCTGATAATAGCATTTGCCATCGGGCTATTCTTCTCGTGAGAGCAGGCTTTTCAAATATGCATTTGATTGGATCCATTTTAGATATCAACCATGTTGTGTGGCTTAACATGTACCATCTTAGCCAGTGAGCTGCCCAGGCCAAAGCGCAATAAGTTTGTTCTAGAGAAGAATATCTCTGTTCATAATTGGTTAATTTCTTGCTTAAATAATATATGGCGTGCTCTTTTTTTCCTGTTTCATCATGTTGACCTAGAGCACAACCCATTGATTCGTCCAATACTGTTAGGTATAAAACGAGCGGCCTTCCAGGAACTGACGGATGCAGTATTGGAGGTGCTCACAAATATTGTTTAATCTTGTCAAAAGCTACCTGATAGTCTTCATTCCATTTCACCGCTTGACTTTTACGCAGTAATTTAAAAATTGGTTCACAAGTGGCAGTTAACTAGGAAATAAATGTGGCAATGTAATTCAGTCTTCCCAAAAAACCCCGAACTTCTTTTTCCGTGCAAGGATATGACATTTCCAAAATTTCACATATTTTGTCTGGATCTACCTCTACCCCTTTTTGACAAACGATTAAACCCAAAAGTTTTCCGGACTTCACACCAAAAGTACATTTTGTCGGGCTTAACTTAAGTTTGTATTTTCTTAATCTTTCAAACAACTTTTTCAGGTTGATAAGGTATTCTTCTTCTGATTTAGATTTAGCGATCATATCATCGACATATACTTCTATTTCTCTATGCATCATGTCGTGAAAAAGAGTCACCATAGCCCTTTGATATGTTGCCCCAACATTTTTAAGACCAAATGACATCACTTTATAGCAAAAGGTGCCCCATAAGGTGATGAAAGTCATCTTTGGGTGCCATCATATCTTGAGAATCCATCCATGAATGAGTATAGCGAAGACGTAGCAGTATTATCTACTAGAGTATCGATATGTAGCAATGGAAAATCATCTTTAGGGTTCACAGTTTTCTTTGTTATTATTTTTCGTATTATCAACGGGGATTGTGAAATTAGGGTATAACAATTTTCAAAACATTCATCATCATATCTGCATTGTTCAAATTTATGAAGATATATAAGCAAGCAAAAGAATAAGATGAAAACACAATTTTACTGAAAAATGCGCATTATCGTCATCACTTAGTTTTATCAAAACACATTAGTAATGAAATCACAGAGTTTTGAAGTCAAAAATTACATCCCATTACAAGTGAACACCCTGGTCAAATCTACGAATTTCCAATTGTTAAGTTATGTATCAGGAAGACAGGGGCGCACAAAACTTGAACTTTCATCTCTAAGTCTACTCTCAATTACAGCCACATGATTAATATTCATCCATCCTGCACTGTGAAAGCTTTGCTTTAAGTCGCACAGAGTAATTCCTCTTATCCTCGGGTTGCGACCCTCTAACCTAGCTCGACCCCTTTCTACTCTTTCTTCAGTTATTCTTCTTTTATCTGCTTTGGTAGGCTTGTAACCCAGGCCATACCTTCCTTTGTTATCGGTCAACTCCAACGGAAGTACATATCCTTTGCCATCTTTGCCCTATCCATTTCCATATTCATACCCTCCTCTTATCATAGTTCTTGCCATGATCAACGACGCATTTGACAAGTAAGGATTCACCTTGAGGGGTTGAACATAAGCTGTACTCACAATCTCCAAAGCTTGGAAGGAAGTTTCCAAAGCTTCTTCAGCAACTTCAATATATGGAGTAGGAGATGGTCCACTCACAAGCAAATCCTCTTGTCACGAGACTATGATTAGCATGTCGTCAACTATGAATGTCAACTTCTGGTGTAGAGTGGAAGGCACAACACCGAAAGTATGAATCCATGGTCGTCCCAGCAAATAGTTGTATGCCGGAAGTATATCCATCACCTGGAATACTATTTGGATAGTATAACGGCCTACCTACACTGGCAATTCTATCTCTCCAATGCCTCCCTTCTACTTTCATCAAAGGCTCTAACGACTATAGTACTTGGGCGTAGGTAAACAACTTCACTAGGCAACTTGTCCAACATAACTTTTGGCATAAGGTTCAAAGATGAACCATTATCAATACGCACACGTGCTATGAAGTAGTCCATGAATTTAACAGATATATGCAGAGCCCTGTTATGACCTCTTCCGTCTGAGGGTATTTCATCTTCGGTAAATGTAAGAGGATTGTTAGCAATAAGGTGACTAACAATTCTTTCAAATTTATCCAAAGAGATATTCTACTCTCCATGAGCCTCGCTCAAAATTTAAATCAATAGCTTCCGATGGGAAGTAGAATGCAATAGCAATTCCAACAAGGAGATTCTCGCCGACATGCGATTTAGCTGATCAACCACTTTGTATTCGCTTTGTTGAATAAATCTCAAGAACTCACAAGCTTCCTCATCGGTGATTTCTTACTTATTTTCCTCCTCATGCTCCTGATCAGTTTGCAAAACCTTCCCTCACAAAAATGTCTTTGCTTTTTCTATAGACACCTACTCTCTACTTCTTTCATCGTTTTTCTCCTTTCTTAGCTCCGGGGGTGTGAAAAGGCGACCACTCCTTATTATTCCTCCAATTCCGGAAATATTATCAATAACCACTTTGTCGGTATCTAGTGCTTCATCTATTTGTTCCCCGTTTTGTTCACCCTTCATAACACTAACACCATACCTCCAAGGAACGTCTTTCTCGTTTTTATATGGAAAGGAGGAGGGAGCCTTTATCACCACGGGTTGCCGACTAAGAGACATAGTTGAGTTTTTATGAAACGAATCACCAATGGTTTAGGCCTGGTCATACTTAACTCTTCACCTGTTTGCACAAAGACTTCTTCCTCTAGGTTTTGATGATAAACTTTCAAGATATGTCTGTCCATTAAATTTTGCAAAAATATTTTAAAATTAGAACACTCATTGATAGAATGTTCAATGCTTGAATGGAACTCGCAAGTGTATTATGGCTTATATTCAAATTTTGATAAACTCGTATGACAAAGTGCTATGAAAACATCTTTCAAGGAACTCCTGATTCCATCTACTCTCCTCACCAAACTTTGTCCTTCTTTATCCATGACAGCGTTTGTCGAGGCATTTGCATGTCCCGACAAGGGATTCTTGTCTACACTCTATTTCTCCTCTTGAAAGTTTAGCCATCCTGAATCAATTAACGATTGCACTTTAAATTTAAGTTCTTGACAGTTTTGAGTTGAATGGCCAATCGCCCCACCATGGTAATCACATTTAGCACTACCATCATAGTACTTAGGATAAGGTGGTTGCAATGGCTTCATGGGACAAATCATAGCTAGTGCGTTGCTGAGAAGATTTGGTAAAAGTTCGGTCTAGGTCATTAGAATAGGAGTGAACTTCTTTTCTTGATCTCTCCTTATATCAAAACCCTGATCCTGAGCCTGATTGGGATTCAACCCTTCTGATCTGGGTTGGTATGCATTACGAGGAGTAGGTGGAGGTCGATATGCGGGTTGAGATCGAGGAAAATTTTGTTGATATGTTGGTGTAGTATTCGCAACGTATGGTGCAGGAATAACGAACTTTTGAACTTCAACTTCTAGCAATCCCAACAAATTCCCATACCTCTTCCGGAATATAACTCTCTAAACTGTTTTAAGCTTTTGCCCCAACTCCCTAATACCGGTCAAATTGTTCTTTAATACTTTGGCATCTATCTTCTTTTTCAAACTCTCCGATTCAGGCTCTCTTTCAGTTTCAAATCTCATGTTAAATTCCATGATGATATGCACACAAATTTACAATTTTACTACTTAAAAAAAGAAATGATAGACATGTGAGTCCAAATGAAATAATATGGAATGCATGCAATATATTAATGAAAAAGAGAAAACAAGAAATTATCTCAGATCCTTCTCCACCAATTATGCTATGAGTACAAAATATGCGAATATGCATGTTGCAACATCAATAAAAAATAACACGGTTCACAGCATATTAGCAAAAGGTTAAAACACATGAACAACTCCCTTAGTGCCTTAAATGGTTCAATGTTATAACGTCTAAAGATCTAGGACCATAAATGCATGCTCATATAGGATGACTCCTAATACTTAGAGATTCAAGGTTACTAGAGCTATGGCTCACTTTATTGTATTATCCACATCAGCTGGTAAACAACTTGCTATGAACAAACAAATAAAGAGAACATACTCTAGCTAGGGTTCTCGCAAAAAATGAGAAAGGAAGTACATCCCATCAGCATTGCTACACAACCCCTATCTATTTCTATACTTCCTCAGACCCGGGTATAGGGCCCCACTCATGATATATGCAAAAAGTAAATGTTTGTGTGTGTGAAGAGAGAATAATGTACCCGAACCCCACCTGCAAAAGAAACAGAAGATCCAGGCAAATATAAAACATGTCTTCTAAAGGGTTCAATATTTCAATAACAAATGTGTGGCAAAAAAGATTAGCTCATATCCATATGCATCATCTCAATAGACTTGCATCAAAAGAGCTAGTAATTAGTCTACCTAAGCTCAAGTTTGAAAGGGACAGATTGTGTGAAGCATGGCAAAAAGGTAAACAAACTAAAAGTTCTTTCAAATCATTGAATGTGATGTCAACATCTAGACCTCTTGAGCTGCTTCACACAGATCTGTTTGGTCCCTCAAGAACCATGAGCCTAGGAGGTAATTATTATGGTCTTGTGATAGTTGATGATTATTCACGCTTTACCTGGACATTATTCATTGCTACCAAGGATGAAACCTATCAGGCTTTTAAGAGGTTTTCCAAAGTTATGCAGAATGCAAAGAATTGTGGTATTTCTTCCATTAAATCTGATCATGGGGGAGAATTCCAGAATGAGAAGTTTGACAAGTTCTGTAGCAAATCTGGAATCAAATACGATTTTTCAGCATTAAGAACTCCACAACACAATGGAGTAGTGGAGAGGAAGAATCAATCTCTAAAGGAACTAGCAAGGACATTATTGAATGAAATTTGGTTGCCAAAATACTTCTGGGCTGATGCAGTAAGTACAACTTCCTATGTTCTTATTCGGCTGCTCATAAGACCTATATTGAAGAAGACCCCCTATGAGCTATTTAAAGGAAGAATGCCCAATATATCTCCTCTAAAAGTTTTTGGTTGTAAATGTTTCATTTTAAATAATGGTAAAGATTACTTAGGCAAATTTGATTCGAAATCAAATGAATGTATCTTCCTTGGTTATTCATTGCATGCTCATGCATATAGAGCATACAATAAGAGAACAATGCTAGTTGAGGAATCCATGCATATTGTAATTGATGAAACTAACCAGAATATGTAGAAAAATCCTAAGACAGGTGTAGATGATGAGGTTCCTAATAGACAACAAATTGATACCGGGCTGGAAAATAAAATAGAAGAAGCTAGTAAACTACCAGAGATTTAACCAATTAAACAGATTCAATCAATTGAATCTGGAATTGGTACAAAAATAGTTAACTATGGACTACCAAGAGAATGGAAAGTGCCCAAGAACCTTTCACTAGACAACATAATTGGTCAAGTTCAGAAAGGAGTATCAACTAGAAGATCATTGAATCAATTCTGTGAGCACATGGCATTTGTATCACAAGTAGATACCAAATCAGTAGCTGATGCACTTGAGGATAACAACTGGATCAATGCAATGCATGAAGAATTAAACCAGTTTGCTAGAAATGAAGTCTGAACACTAGTTCCCAAAACTAAACAAATGAATGTGATTGGAACAATGTGGGTATTCAAGAACAAGTTGGATGAATAGGAAATTATTGTAAGGAACAAAGCAAGATTGGTTGCAAAGGGTTTCAACCAAGAGGAAGGAGTAGATTTTGGAGAGACTTATGCACCAGTGGCCAGATTAGAAGTATTAAGATTATTGTTAGCATATGATTGCATGAACAGATTCAAGTTGAACCAAATGGATATCAAAAGTGCTTGTCTCAATGGATACATTGATGAAGAATTCTATGTGAGTCAACCCCCTGGATTTGAAGATCATGTCTTTAAACTAAAGAAAGCTTTGTATGGCTTGAAACAAGCACCTCGATAGTGGTATGAGAGGTTGAGTAGATTTCTGCTTTCTCAAGGATATGAGAGAGGAAAAAACAGATAAGACTTTATTCATTAAGAACACAATCAAATTATACTTGTTCAAGTGTATGTTGATGACATTATATTTGGTTTAACTAATGAAATTTTATGTGAGTAATTTGTTAAAGCTATGCAGGGAGAATTTGAGATGTCCATGATGGGAGAACTCAATTATTTCCTTGGCTTGTAAATAAAGCAATTTCAACATGGTACATTCCCTAGTCAATCCAAATACTGTCCAGAGCTATTGAGGAAATTTGATATGGAGAATTGCAAAGAAGCAGCCACACCTATTGCTACTGGATGCTACTTAGACAATGATGAAAAGGGAGTCAAAGTTTACAAACAAAATATAGAGGACTCAGGATCACTACTCTACTTGACTGCTAGTAGACCAGATATTATGTTCAGCGTTTGTTTATGTGCAAGATATCAAGCTAGTCCAAGAGAAACCCATTATATGGCAGCAAAGAGGATACTGAAATATCTCAAAGGAACAATTGATGTTGGACTATGGTATCTTAGTGTGGTATCTCTGAATTTAATTGGTTATTCTCACTCACACCTTGTAGGATGCAAAATTGATAGAAAAAGCACAAATGGAACATGTCCTCTATTAGGATCAAGTTTAATATCTTGGCATAGTAAGAAACAAGCTTGTGTGGCATTATCTACTGTAGAGGCAAAATACATTGTAGTTGGAAGCTGTTGTGCACAGAGTTCATGGATCAAACAACAACTTTCGGTCTAAATTTGTCTCAAATTCCATTAATGTGTGATAATACTAGTGCAATAAGTTTAACAAAGAATCATATACAACATTCCAGGACTAAAGATATTGAAATACGCAACCACTTTATAAGAGATCATGTGAGTAAAGGTGATTGTGTAATTCAATTTGTTAATTTTGAGAATCAATTGACTGATCTGTTTACAAAACCTCTTAATAAAGAGAGATTTAATTTTCTTAGAAATGAATTGGGGATTATTGATTTGAAAAATATTAAATAAATCAATCAACCAATAAATATTTGATTCTTAGTTATATTTTATGCAATATTGGTATGATCAATGAATAAAGACAATTTACTAAATTTTATATGAACACACTATAATTGATATGAAACATCTGATCCTGTTTAAATGCTTATTAATTGATTGGGACAAGAAAATGCTGAAAAAGGAGGTTTATGATCCCCTGGGCAATAAGTTGTTATGAGGAATATTGTTATATAGGGAAGGTAAAGATTCCACTGCAGATTCCAAGACAAATTAAAAAGCTTAACCGATCTAAGTTGGCTTCTAATACATAGCGTATGTGAGGAGTGATAAACCACTCAACACCATGTGTCATAAATCCATTGAAAGTCAACAAGTCAAAAGCTGCAACAAATTCTGAAACTAAGTAAAATATGTGACAGTTTATTTCTTACTGAATCTAAACTGAAAAGATTTTGCTTAATTGTCTTTCAATACACTGCATGCGTGAATTAACTGCACAAGAAATGGTTTGAATTTTCAAATTTGTCTTATATGGGATAGCTTTTATTATAAATAGCATCATAAGCAACCACTTGATCACACACTTCACTTAGTAGCATTCTGCATATTCAGTGATTGTAAAACATCAAATAAACCAATATTCACCATCCCCTAAAATGGCCTCCTCTTCAACACGAAAGAAGCGAAAAAAAAGAGCTTGTGTCAAAAATGTTGAGCCTTCAGAATCCAATGAAACTGATTATCTAGAAAGATGGTTCGAGGGAAATCATGAAAGCGTGCAAGGGTTTCATAGAGAATATGGCAAGAAAGCTATAATAGCTTTTAAGTTTCTGAGGATGCTATGGTTAAAGGAGGAGAATCTGGACAAGGTTAGAGAAGCCTTAAGATTTCAGATGTTGGAGAAATTTGTAAGACTATCAGGGAATGTCTATCCTGATTTAGTCAAAGTGTTTCTCACAAACATGTGGTATAATGAGGAAACAATCTATTCACAAGTTAAGGGAGTCGACATTTGCATAAATCGTGAAGTCTAGCTTGCTGTTGCTGGACTACACAATGTTGGAATTCTAGTTGGAAGAAGCCATGAAGTTGGTTTAGAAGGATTCAATAAGCCACAGTTTTTTAGGCCTGCTTGAGAAACCAAAACACTAAGTCCAGGAATTACTCAGTTGGAGGGCTTTCTGTCATACCAAGATTCCTTGCCTTCATTGTGATTTGGTTGCTGACACCAAGGGGATTCAACCATGTTGTGTTGATTGAAGAAGACCATATGCTCATGTACTGCCTGATGGGAAAGATCAAAGTTAATTGGGTCAGTGTCATCAAGGGACACGTTATCAAAATAAGGAGGAAGGTCGAACTCAAGATCCCTTATGTTGTTCTCATATCACACTTCATTGACTACTTTGAAATTGACACTGATGGAGAAGTGGTGGAACTGGTCAAAGCACAAAATGAAGTCACTACAACAACACTTAGCAAGATAGGACTTATCAAAGTCAATGATGATCAACGAATATTCAAAGTTGACTATGATAGTGCTGATGAACAACCTGCTGAAGAAGAAGAAAGTGATGTTGCTGATGCTGATGAGGGACAAGATGATCTCATGATTGATGCTTCACCCAGTGGATATGAAAACTACTTTGCTAGTTTTGAGGAACGAATGATGACACAATTGCATACTATGCACGAAGAGGAAAGAACCCATCATTAATAGTGCAAGACAAGGTTTCAGAACATCAAAGGCACCCTTGAGGATGTGCAATTTAAATTAGGCTAGATGTTCTACACCCGAATAAATGAGCTTTTTCTTGCATATTTTGTTCTTCATCTCACTTTGATGAATGCAAAGTGGGAGAAGTAGGTCTAGTGTGTTGGTTGTGTTGGTTCTTGGTATTGGTAGTGTGTGCATTAGATGCATAGGGTACTATTGTTGTTGCTCTTTCTGTTTCAGTTTGTTTTTTTTTTATTCCTATGCTGCTTCTTGTGTCTCTTGTTGGTTGATCCAACTTCTACCTAGATGATCCTTTAATCCTGTTAGTAATCCGTCCAAATATGGTGTAAATTCGGCTGATTAAGTCATTCTCATCTGTTGCCCGGATATATATGTATCTTTATATGAATGGAATGTGGTTTATGTGTTTAGTTTGAAATGATTTTGTTTTCTAACACTATTTCATTTTCTTTATTTTAACGAGCCAATGGAGTATGGGGGAGCAATTGCATGATTACAGGAAAGTCGGATCTAAACTGGTTGGAGAATCATGAGGAATTATAATTAACTGTTTCAGTTCAATTAGTCAGTTTTAGTTTTTGCTCTGAACGTGATGAACTTACACATTACTAATCAACTGTTCTATAGTTCAGTTTATTCAAGATTGAAGAGATGTAAGTTAACACACAATTGTTTACTTTCATCAAATTGGGGGAGATTGTTAGCACCAAGAGTTGCTAGAGGATTTCATGAAATCAACAAGTGAATGAAGTCTAAAGAATCAAGAGGACTGCAAAGAGAACCATGAAGTTTGATGAAGCTTTTGGTCCTAGACTTAGTCTTTGTGATTGTGTGTGAGATTTGATCTTGATATAAAATCATATGTTGCATGTTTCATAAGTCATAGTAAGTTCCAAAGTTAAAATTGTTCAGTAAAATTAATCAAAGTTTTCAAATAACGATGTGTTAGAAAGAAATTGGTTAAACTGTTTTATTCTAAACATATTAATGTTTCTGTTTCAGAGAAGTTCAATTTATTGAACAGTTATTACAATCGATTGAAGTTTTAACATATTTTTAAAATAGTTTTTCTATATAAAGGAGAGACACGTGTTTGACAATTATTGATTTTTATTCTATGCAAACATTGTGAAATTTTCACAGAGAAAAATGTGTTAATCATTTCATCTCAAGAACACTAATCTTGGAACATTACTTTGGTAATGAATTCATGTAATAGTGATCTTATGCAGAGCTAAGTGTTTATACTCTGTTCTTGATATCTTTGTAATCTGTCTTGAGTAGAATCACTATTTGGTTTGGTCTATTCACTGAACTTTTGTATACTGTTAAGTTGTTGTTACATATTACATAGGTGTGTGATTGTAACTACATAGTACAGTAGGTTCTATACTGGTTAAACTGCTACTGTAGGGTTCAGTAGGCAGGTTACTACTAGGAGTAGGGTTTGCTTGCGGTGTGCAAGTGTTGCATTGTGTGAGACTTGTCTTTAAGATCTTTTTAGTGGAAATATTTGCCAGTTTGCAAAGGACTAGACTTAACCCTTGAGGAAGGGTGAACCAGGATAACATCTTGTGTTCTTGATCTTTCTTTCTCTCTTCTTGAACACTTCTTGATTCTGTATATATCAGTTAACTGTGGTTGTTGTATATTTGCTTGCAATTATGGAAGTTTTGTGTTCTTAAAATAATTAGTATTTCCTGAATCTTGTTTAACCAGAATTACTTTTACTATTGGTAATCAAAACCTTACTGAACTGTATATCTGATTGTTATTGAATTTTCTTAAATTGAGTTCACGATCATTCTGACTGTGTTTTAACAATTAACTGAATCTTTTCTAACTAAAGCGACTCTCTGTTTGAATATACTATTTTCATGTTTACTCAATTGTTTTCTGAGTTTCCTGAAAATGTTTTTGGTTTTAGTTTATTGCTTCCACATCCATGAATATTTGAAGGAGATTTGCTCTAAATCAATTAAAAATTGGAGAGGATCATCTTTATAGAAAATCTTAATAATATATTGGCAAAAGATTTGATTGGATTTGGAGCCGATAGTGAGAGAATATGTTTAAAATTCAAGTTTAACCAATGATCTCAATTAAGGTCCAATTAATCCTGATTGGTAAATCTTATTTAAAACAATAAATTTATTCTCAATTAATGTCCAAGAAAGTCTAGGTCAAATAGTCTAAGTATGAATAAAAATATACTCATTAAATACCCTCACACTTATCCTTTTACACTCTTGGGAAAAACACTAGTGATCAACAAAAAGGTAAATAAATACAAAAGAAGATTTTATAGCAAATCAACAGTAGACTCAAGGAATAAACAGGAGCTATTAAAATACAACATTCCAAAAATTAAGGAATCAAGAAAAGTGTGAATGGAAAACTCTATATCTCAATAAACAAGAAGGTAATTTAAATAAAATGGATGAATTAAGAATGAAAAAATCTTCTCAAAATAACTCTTCAACTCTCAAGTGTTTTAGGTTTGTATATATACTCGGCACTCATGCAAGCAAACACTACTATAAATTTAACAAAACTCTAATATCTGCAATAATTGAATAACATGATGCAAGCAAACACTACTATAAATTTAACAAAACTCTAATATCTGCAATAATTGAATAACATGCACACAAAGATCAAGAGGACCTTTTTTAAGGTAAAGGTAGATAAAATGAGAGGCAAAAATAGGGTTGAAACCATAGAAAAACAAAGGAGTAATAGATGTAACTAGAGAACATCTTCACATTACAATCAATTCCTGTTTTCATTTTACAATTTCATATTTTTCTATTTTTTTCATCTAGTAGATAACTAACATGCATATTAGACAATCTACACTTATTTCTTTTTCTTTCTTTTATTCTCCCTTATTTTTTTTTTTTTTGAAATGAGGAGATAAATTAAAGAATTACACCCCACACTTATTCAAGAACCTATTCCCAAAATGATACCAAAACTCCTATATCTTCTAAGGTATGGAATTTTTTTTTTTTGGTTGTTTTAAGGCTTGTAATGAGGGTTAAAAACAAGAAAAGGCTATAGGCTCAAAGGGGTAAACAAATGATTTATCATAAGGGTAGCGTAATATGGCTAAGTGACTTCTTTAAATAAAGAATGCCTCAATCATATCAATTATGCATGTAAACATAGTTGCAAAACAGAGAATCAAATTAAGTTCTGGAGTATAAGCAAACATGAATGAAAACACACTAGAAAGAACATTAGACAGACATTTAGACGATCTATAAAAAAGTCTCAAAATCTCACTAGGGACAGAAGATTCAACCCAATAATTTTCAAAACCAACTTATTTAGCAATTTCCAGATAATTCAAACAACACCAATTAAGAATCCATTTTTTTGTAATTACAAAACTACCAGCCACTATACGCTCCATCAAATCCACTAAAATATGTAGAAAATCTTTTTATTATGCAATAAAAAGAATTAGAACAGTATTTATTTATTTATTTTTAAAGAAAAGATGTTGAAAGTTCACCAAGTAAACTCCAAGGAAAGAGAGGTGAGTCATGATTGGACATTCTTAAGTATGAAGTGTTTCCTAGCCAAAGTCTTTCCTAGATCATTTTCACAAAATTTCCTTAAACAATTTGAGAAACAACATAAAGTGTAAAATAAAAAAATGAAAACAAAATTGAAATTAGAATAAGAAGGTAAAAGAAAAACAAGAAAGAAAAATAGTTCCTAAACTATAAATCTCCTCCCCCACACTTAAAGTAGACATTGTCTTCAATGTAAAAACAATCAAATAAACATGTAAGATAAAAGTAGGAAAAAAAAAAAACTCCCTCGTCAAGCTTGAGGAAAAAGAAGAACTGCAACTACTCTTCTCAACCATCTCCTTTAGAGTAAAAACTAAGGTCCTTTGTGTAGTGTGGCACATGGATTATTCTTATACTCATTAGAAGGCCTAACCAATGCATACAAAACCTTGTGAAATAGTGAGGACACTTGTTGTAAGGAACGTAAGTGTAGCAAGGTAAGAATCAAAGGTTTCAAGGTGGCGAATGAGGTGGAAAAAAGGCTTCCATGAATAGCTCAGTAAATATTAAGAGGAGTGGTGAGAAAGTGGTAAGGGACCATCTATAGGTCGCAGCATGTGGTGGAAGGGTTGATTAGATGGTCTAGGTGTGGTAGATAACGGAACGGGTGTTACCTTAGGAGGTGGTGGTAGTTGTGTAGGAGGATGTCTACGAAACCTTAAACATGAAAAAACAGTGGCATTCTCTTCTAAATTGTCATCATCTACATGGATCACAAGGAGCCTTTGCTTCTCCTCTAATGAAATTTGTTGCACCGTAAAAACTAAAATAGAGTTTTCAGTGGCATCTGTGTAATCTGACTCTGCTGATAGTTCCATTTCAAACCCTATTTTAGATTCTTCGCAATGAATGGTTAAGAACTTATTTATTTTATCACATTTACTACAAATAGATGGATCACAACATAAATCACAAGGAAAATTAGTGTTAGAATCAGTTAAATCACTAAATTCCATGGTCAGTTTACCAGCATGAACATCGATATTGATTTGAGTTGTCTTTAAAAATGGTCTGCCCAAAATGATGGTGGTTGCACTGGTGTGGGAATGTCCTCCTTCCATGTTTAGAATGTAGAAATTTGCAGGAAAAATTAGGCCTTCTTCTACGAGTCCTATGGGATGGATGGTGCTCCTATTACCCAACTGGATTCCAATGCCTATAGTTCTCAAGGGCCCAAGAGACAAGGAAGTGAAAATGAATAAAGGCATAACATTAATAGATGCTCCTAAGTCAAGCAAAGCATTATCAAACGAGTTATTCCCTATGGTGCAAAGGATAGTGAATGTGCTTGGGTCTTTACATTTTCTAGGAATTTTAACCCCATATTTAGCAATAAAAGTAGAAACGTTGCTTCTCTTGACCTTTTAGATTCCTCTTGTGAGGGCACAAATCTTTCAAACATTTAGCATACTTGGGGATTTGCTTAATGGCATCTAGTAGAGGAATGTTCACCTCCACTTTTTTGAAGGTCTCCAGTATCTCCATTTTATCCTCTTCCAACTTTTTACTCTTTTGCACAACTCTATGTGGAAAAGGAAGAGAGATAGATGGTCTCATAGGACTAGAGGTAGATGGCTCAATTGCCTGTATCACAAAATCTTCCGAAACAAAGGTATTCGATATACTAAATGGTCCAAGTTAATTGTCTACTTTCCTGGACTTTGCTCCAAGTTCATATTCCTGTAGATCTTTACTTGATCTTAATGTGATGGCACTGACATTCTGTGTATTGATGACTATTTGAGAATGAAGTTTATCCAAACCCTTAGATTGCATCTGATTTATACTAGTGGCCAATTGACCAATCTAATTTTCCATGTTAGCTTAGGATTTCATCATGTGCTCCATCATCTGCTTCATCATCTCTTTCAAACAAGGTTCACTCTTTATAGGTACAACAACTAGTGCTAACAGTGGTTGTTGTTGTTGTTGACTTGAATTTTCTTACTTTAGATTCAGATGATTTCTCTAAGCGGGATTACATTTGTTGGAGGATAAATCTTGGTTATATATTTGCTGATTATATTGTCTACCTTGATTGTAAATGTTAGCTGTTAGTACCAAGAGTTGCTAGAGGATTTGATGAAACCAACAGTGAATGAAGTCTAAAGAATCAAGAGGACTGCAAAGAGAACCATGAAGTTTGATGAAGCTTTTGGTCCTAGACTTAGGCTTTCTGTGTGTGTATGAGTTTTGATCTTGATATAAAATCATATTTTGCATGTTTCATAAGTCATACTAAGCTCCAAAGTTAAAATTGTTTGGTAAAATTAATCAAAGTTTTCAAATAAAGATGTGTTAAAAAGAAATTGATTAAACTGTTTTATTCTAAACATATTAAAGCTTTTGTTTCAGAGAAGTTCAATTGGTTGAACAGTTATTACAATCATTTGAAGTTTTAATAAATTTTTAAAATAGTTTTTCTATATAGAGGAGAGGCATGTGTTTGGAAATTATCGATTTTCATTCTATGCAAACATTGTGAAATTTTCAGAGAGAAAAACGTGCTAAACACTTTGAGAGCTTTTGACAAATCATTTCATCTCAAGAACACTAATCTTGAAGCATTACTTTGATAATGAATCTGTGTAATAGTGATCTTATGCATAGCTAAGTGTTTCTACTCTATTCTTGATATCTTTATAATCTGTCTTGAGTAGAATCACTGTTTGGTTTGGTCTATTCATTGAACTTTCGTGTACTATTAAGTTGTTGTTACATATTACATAGGGTGTGTGATTGTAGCTAGATAGTACAGTAGGTTTTGTACTGGTTAAACTGCTACTATAGGATTCAATAGGCAAGTTACTACTGGGAGCAGGGTTTGCTTGCAGGGTGCAAGTGTTGTATTGTGTGAGACTAATCTTTAAGATCTTTTTAGTGGAAATCTTTGCTAGTTTGCAAAGGCCTGGACATAGCCCTTGAGGAAGGGTTAACCAGGATAAAATCTTGTGTTCTTTATCTTTCTTTCTCTCTTCTTGAACACTTCTCGATTTTGTATCTGTTGGTTAACTGTGGTTACTGAATCTTAACTTGCAATTCTAGAAGTTTTGTGTTCTTAAAACAATTAGTATTTCCTGAATCTTATTTAACCAGAATTACTTTTACTATTGGTAATCAAAACCTTAGTAAATTGTATATCTGATTGTTATTGAATTTTCTTGAATTGAGTTCTTGATCATTTTAACTGTGTTTTAACAATTAACTGAATCTTTTCGAACTAAAGCGACTGTCTGTTTGAATATACTATTTTCCATTTTACTCAATTGTTTTCTGAGTTTCCTGAAAACGTTTCTGGTTTCAGTTTATTGCTTTCACATCTGATCAGACTGAATTTCTATCATATCTTGGTTTAGTTAATTGTTTATGTTATGGAATCTATTGAACATTTATTGTACATTTCATAATAATCATTTTTCAATAGTTTTGAAAATTGTTAATTGTTTGCGAAAGTTTTCTAAGTTCACTAGTAGAAAAAACAATTTAATCGCGGTTTTAGAAGGCTTACAACTGCGGTTCTAGAATTGCAGTAAAAGGTATTGAAGCTACCACTGCGATTGTAGAACCACAGTAGAAAGGACATACTACCGCTGTTGTTTGGTTAACAAGTGCAGTGGTATGAGACATATTACCGCCGAAGAAATGCAATGCACCGACCACCCTTTCCGAAACAACCCAGGTGCCATTTGTGCCTTTTGCCTCCAGGAGAAGCTCGGCAAGCTCATTTCCTTTTCGTTCCCTCTCCCCATCCACGATCCTTCCTCCTCTTCCTTTTCTCCTTCTTTCAGATCTGATCGACCACCCTCTTCCTCCGCCACCTGCCCTTCCCTCAACACTACCACCACCTCCGCACCCGCCCCTCCCTATTCCTCGTCCTCCCTCCCCAACTCCCACTACCACCACTACTACGCCCGCAAAACCTGCCTCTCCTTTCTCCTCTCCAAGAATAAGAAGAAGAAGCCCTCGCCCAATGTATCCTCCCATCTCGTCCTCAAGCACAGCAAGTCCACCGCCACGCCCAGGAGGAACCACTTATTCGTCGACACCGACCACGACGTCGCCATTCAAAATTTCAACCCCAGGAAAAGACACGAATATGTGAAGAGTAAAATGGAAATGCAACGCTGTCAACATCCAAATTCGTCCAGGTGAAATAATAAAAAAATATTTTCTTTTAAAAAATGATATCAAAAATAATAATCATTTAATTGAAATTTTTTTGTCTTTTTGAAGTTTGGATTTTTTTTCATAGTTTTGTGAGAAACAAGAAAAAAAAAATTATTGAAGTTTTATTAATTTTATCTTTTTTCTTTTAAAGAAAAATAATTTTTTTTAAAAAAAGTAAAGAAAATGTCTTATCCAAATAATTTTTAAATAATGATAAAACATGTTTTTCTAAAATAAAAATACAATTATTTCTTTTAAAGTATTTAGTTTATATAAAATGTTTGGGCCTAGCCTATTAAGATTTTTAC
>Ga0209489_104460_pt1 | contig 25748 bp, 16 predicted proteins | sample SiratrowhiteBW_FD_187527 | JGI IMG/M metagenome (GOLD analysis project Ga0209489, IMG submission 187527) | Root nodule microbial communities of legume samples collected from California, USA - Siratro white BW (SPAdes) (version 2) | ecosystem: Host-associated > Plants > Roots > Nodule | place... | reverse complement strand
AAAAAAAAAAAAAAATATTTTATATTATATATATATATATATATATATATATATATATATATATATATATATTAATTAAGAAATACACGTAATATATGAAACCTCCTGTTTTTTTATTTCTCTATTTTGCGTCGAGGAAAAAGATACAAGTAATCTATCTCAAATTATTATATATATAAATTATCTAATAATAATGTTTAAAAAATAATAGATCTTTAAATTATCTTTTAACTAATTCTTGATTTCTTTTTTCATCACACTATATTGTAATAATTTAAACATACCACGGTTTTCTTAGATCACGCACTTAATTAAAAATTAATTTAAATAATTATTTAAAAAATTAAAAATAATAATCGTCAATTATTATATCTATAATGATTAATTAAAATCTAATTTCACTATTATTTTATACATCCAAATTACGTTGAAAAGTAAGTTCAATACGACAAATACGCATGCAATAACAGTATGATCAATCAAATCACATGTTTATTTTAAAATATATAGTTTTGGATTTATTCAAATAAAATACACATAATCTCGTATTCATAAGACACATATATTATAATTAAGAAATACACTACACAAAATATATGAAACCTCCTGTTCTTTTATTTCTCTATTTTCGTTGACAAAAAAAATACAAGCAATCTAATATAAAATTATTATATATAGTAAATTAACTAATAATGTTTTAAAAATAATATAAAGATTAAAGTTGTGTTAGAATTTTTTTATAACCTGTGGTTTGGTTAATTTGTTTAACCATGGTTAAGGAATCTTTTAACCCCACCAGTCACCTACTTTCTATATAAACCAGTAACCAACCAGCATCTTCACACCATCCAGTGCTCCATCCTTGCAGCACATCTTCATCTCTCTTGCACTTTTGCACTTTTTCTCTCAGGTTTTTTTTTTCTTTTTTTCCAGCAAAAATGTCGCTGTATTTTCAGCACCTCTTGTTCTTCCCTGAGCTTGTTCAAGCTCCCATTCTCACTCTTCAAGCTGTTATCTGTGTTTTTCTCTTTTCCTTCCTTTTCATGCTTTTCCTTGCCCCTGGGGGCCTTGCCTGGGCTCTGTCCCTGTCATCAGCCAGACCCATTATCCCTGGTCCAGTAACGGCTCTTCTCGGAGTCTTTACCGGCTTAACTCCGCACCGGGCGTTGGCCAAACTGGCTCGCTTGCACAGTGCAGAGAAGCTGATGGCTTTCTCTGTCGGCCTGACCCGGTTCGTTATTTCCAGCGAACCGGAGACAGCCAAGGAGATTCTGGGGAATTCTAGTTTTGCTGATAGACCAGCTAAGGAATCTGCTTATGAGCTTCTTTTTTACCGTGCCATGGGGTTCGCTCCATACGGTGAGTACTGGAGGAACCTGAGGAGAATATCCGCTCTCCACCTCTTTTCTGCTAAGAGGATAGTGGGATTCGAAGGGTTCCGGGGTGATGTGGGGCTGAGAATGGTGGAAGAACTGAAAAGGGTTATGAGTGAAAAGGGAGAAGTGGAGGTTAAAAAGGTGCTTCATTTTGGGGCCTTGAACAATGTGATGATGACAGTTTTTGGGAAATGTTATGGGTTTTATGAGGGTGAGGGGGTTGAGCTTGAGAAGTTGGTGAGTGAAGGGTATGAGCTTTTGGGTATCTTTAACTGGAGTGACCATTTTCCTTTGCTAGGGTGGTTGGATTTGCAGGGTGTGAGGAAGAGGTCTAGGACTTTGGTTGGAAAGGTTAATGCTTTTGTTGAGAGAATCATTGAGGAACATAAAATGAAGAGGGCTAGGGGTGAGTATGTGAAAGATGAGGCCAAGTCTGATTTCGTCGATGTGTTGCTTGACATGGAGGATGAAAACAAAATCAGCGAGGCTGATATGATTGCAGTGCTTTGGGTAAATTAATTTTTTTTTTCTTTTGATCTCACTTCAGAGTGATGATTTTTTTTTTTTTTCTGAAGGATTTGTTTATTTTCAGTTTGCATGTTGGTGAACAGTTGAAATAAAGCTCTGATCTGTTTACATTTTTGTTTGCATGTCACTAACAATGACTTTTTTATGAAAAGAATGAAAATCCTGAAACAGACAATGGGAAACAGAAGATTTCCCACATAGTTGAAATAAAGCTCTGATCTGTTGACATTTTTGTTTGCATGTCACTAACAATGACTTTTTTATGAAGAGCATGAAAATCCTGAAACAAGACAATGGGAAATAGAAGATTTTCCACATAAATATCAATATTTAGAGTTATGTATTATTATAATTATTGTGTGGTTTTCTAACTTTGAGTTGTTGAATATGTCTGTTTCAGGAAATGATTTTCAGAGGAACTGACACAGTGGCGATTCTACTGGAGTGGACTCTGGCAAGGATGGTTCTCCACCCTGAGATACAAGCAAAGGCTCAAAGCGAAATCGACAGTGTGTGCGGATCCAAGCCGGTTACGGATGCAGACATGCCGAACCTGAAGTACCTTCAGTGCATTGTGAAGGAGGCTCTGAGGGTGCACCCACCAGGCCCTTTGCTCTCCTGGGCTCGCTTGGCTGTGCATGATGTTACTGTGGGCGACATGCACATTCCGAAGGGCACCACGGCGATGGTGAACATGTGGGCAATCACGCACGATGAGAAGGTGTGGGCTGAACCAGAGAAGTTCAACCCAGAGCGGTTTGTTGAGGACGATGTGAGCGTAATGGGGACTGATTTGAGGTTGGCTCCATTCGGTGCTGGAAGAAGGGTGTGTCCTGGGAAGGCCTTGGGCATGGCCTCTGTTAATCTCTGGCTTGCTCAGTTACTTCAGAGTTTCAAATGGGTTCCTTCTGATGATGTTACTGTGGACTTGGCTGAGCGTCTCAAACTCTCCATGGAGATGAAGAAACCACTGTCTTGCAAGGTTGTGCCTAGGGTTGCTGTTTGAGTAGAAAGTTCCTTCTGGCTTCTGTTTGTTTTCAGTTTCTTATGGTTGTGTTGTTTTCAGTTTCTTGTGGTTGTGTTGTTTTCAGTTTCTTGTGGTTGTGTTGTTTTCAATTCAGTAGTAATCCAATAGGGTTCAGTCTGTCTCTTTCATGTAATGTTGCCCTTAGGGTTTAATGGTAGGGTTTGAAGGTTGTCAGAAGGTGAAAAGTTTGTTCTGTGAGTCAAAGTTTCTACTTAGGTTGGTATCAATGAAGAATGTTTCCATTGTGTGTGTTTATATGCTTGTTGTCAAGTTAATTTTTTTTTTTCATGGTGCTAATTTAGTGATTTTAATTAAAGTAACTGCTCTTATTTCTAACTTATAAGTTTAAGAATATTTTGGACTGCAGGTGGATGAGTGGGGTATACAGTAAAATATCAACTGTCATCCTGGTCACAACTTGGGAATACAAGAAACCCAATAATAAATGTTTGGGAAAGTGTTTAGGTTTTAAAGATGGTTTGGGTTAAATGGAAAATTCATTTTTAACCGGAATAAATTTGAATGAGTGGAATATTTAAGAATAATGATATTTTGCTAAGTATCAATACATTTATTTGATATTTTTATGTATATAAAAAAAGGTAATATTTTATTATAAGATGTACATTTATTTTTATTTTTCCTCTTTTTTTTTTCTCTTTTTTCTCTTATTTTTTTCTTTTCATTTTATAAAAAGTTTCTTATCTTCTTTTTTATTTTAATTATTTTTATTTTATTTTATTTTTTTAAAAAGTAATATTTACATTATATTAAATACAATATTATCTTCTTATATTTTTTCTTTTTTATTAATTATTTTTAACAATATATATAATAATTAGTTAATTATTTTTTATTAGTATTATTATTTTATTTCTAAATAATCATATATATATATATTTTATAAATATGTTTTATTCATAATATCAATATATTATTATTATTATTATTTTATTTATTATAATCATTATTATTTTTATTTTATTTAGTCACAATATTTTCTTTTAAAACTACTTTAGTGTCTAACGTTGAAATTTTGTATAAAAATACTTTTAAAATAAAAATTTAATAATATAAATTAAAACTTAAATTTTTCTAATTCTCATTTTAAAATAAAAATAAAATAATTAATATATTTATTTTAAAATATGAGAAGAAAAACAATATATATAAAAGTCAAAGTTAAATAATAGAAGTGAACAATAGAAAGAAAATATTATAATTGATGCAAGGAAGAAAAAATATAAAAAAAAATATTATATGAAATTAGGTTTCTAAGCTGGAAAAAAGGTTAGGAAAGTAAAGCCTTTTACAAGACTTTTTGTGCTGAAACAAAACTTAAAAAAAAAATCCTGAAAGTCATAATATGATTAAACTTATTTAAAGTTAAATAATTAAATGAGACGTTGCAAGAGTCTAAAAAACTATAATATTGAATATGTTTTGAGCAATGGAAAATCAATATTTAAAATCTTGTTTAAAAATAAAGGTTGGCATGACACATAAGCTGTGAGTGTAATGTAATAATTTGTGTAGATTTAGTTGAGGAATTCATTATTGAGTCAGTTCAACTTGTGATTACTAAGTTAACATAATCCAATTACATGATAAAAGTTGAATGATCAAGATAAGAGGCGAGGTTGTATTTATAATAGATTTTGTACTTATGAAGGGTGAGCATATGGTACTAAGGATGTTATATGGTACTAAGAATGTGAACTAAGTGTTATATATGGATTTATAATGAATTAGTAATGTTACGTGGAAATATTTGGTTAAAAATTATGTTAGAGATGTAAAATAGCATAATTTATATAGATTATTTATTGATATATAACTCTTTCTTAGCAATCTACGCCTTAAATAAAAGAAAACTATTGATTTAATACCAGAAACATTTGTTTGAAAGGAGAAAGAAAGTACAAAGTCAGAATGTGTTTTTTTTTTTAAATGAATACAAAATCATGTACAGATTCTCAAATGCAAACATTATTTAAGTTAATTTGAACCTGCTAAAAACCTAAGTATTAGACTAGTTGCAAAATTTTAATTTAAATCTTGTTCTAAACAATATAAGAATGTGTTTGTAATGTTAAATCCAAACAAGCACGAACTGTAATGATTATTCTGGTTCAACTATGCTTCGAGTGCAACCTGCACTTAACTCTACAATGGCCGACATGTGATGTAGTTTATTCTTTGAAAGTTGAGTCTATAGAGTTTTTGGGTTGTGCGATTCTATCAGAAAGTGATTTGCCAGATTTTTACCCAATTATATGCATCCTTTATGGTTGGGAAATTGACATGCGTTTTTCGTTTTCAATTATTCACTATTAGAGATTTTTTAGGTATATATTACAGCTTAAACTTAGTTAGTTGGGGGATATTTATTGTATTTTATACATAACCCGTTATTACATGAAATCTATTAAAAAAGAAAAAAATAAGCACATGGTTATACTAAATTTATGTAAACAAAAATAAAGCGAACTATTAAATTAAACCCATAACTAGTACAAGAATACAAAAATGAAGGAAACCAACAAAAGAAAAATTTATCCCTTATACTAAAAACCAATGCAATAAAAGAAAAAAAAAACTGAAAACTGAAAAATACAAATTCCTCCTTCATTTCATATTAGTACCTATTCTAACATGTTCTTTTAGTAATATTAGAATATTCTAACGTGTTCGTTTAGTAATATTAAAATATTAGAAGTAAAATATTAGAAGTATCATTTCTCAATCATTTAGATTTTTTTAAAATTTAAATATAGTCTTTTAACTTATTCAAATTACTAAAGAACTCCTATTTCATTCGAACTTTTCAATACTTAGAAATTAATTTATACTCCTCTATCAAACTTAGAAAGGGTATGAGAAGCCTGCACACCTTAGCATCCGATTGCAGCCTCACAGTGTATAAACATGCAGTAACAGTGACATCAAACTTAAACCCTAGAACCTTAGATAGTTAATTCAATGGCTTTTTCAACAACTTGAGAAGCATCAAAGTCTCATTTAGTCTTATCATATCCATTCACCTCTTAGAAACCAAACTCTGCTCCTTTTGAACGGGAGAAAAACTATCAATTTGCAAAGATTTTCCATCCATATATTTTCATTGATATGGAATCGTACCAATATCTGGTAAAGAATTCCTATCAAAAACAGGATCTTTGCTCAGAATTAATTACACACGTATTGTTTATAACTAGTCTAAAACATTATGCATCGTATAATTTTTTTCCTGAGGAATAGCGTCATTCATAACATGTGAAGATGAAAAAGAATTAGAAAAAGTTAAACCCATCAAAGGAACAAGATCACCCTTAGGAGGAGTTAGCTTCACAGGAGGAACAAGATCATTCTGAGAAGAAATTTGCTTATTTTGTTTAGCAACTGGAGAGACGTCAACAAGACTAGACATGTCTTCAAGACTATCATCATGATCAGAACCTGAAGTATGCATATACACAACCACAACAACAACATCGACATCTCACTTAAATTGAGACTTACACATAACTTCATGATAGAAGAAACAACACCTTCATGATTATTCGCTGAAACTTTTGGCACAAAGTGCTGCTTAGTTTTTAAAATTTTTTCATTGTGTTCCTCCTGCTTACAACTCTGAGGAAATCTCATTATCTATAATTTTGAAAAATGAACAGAAAGGAGGAAGTTGTTTATATTCTATATATTCTATAAAAGTAAAAGTGGGACGCTTCATCAAAAACTGTTAAAGTAAGATGAATAGAAGATCAACATCGATAAGAACCCGAGTAAAGAAGCCTCTCATATTTTGCATGGTGAGGAGTCCCAATCCCACATGTAATTGAGAAAATTGTCTTTGACTACCAATATTTCTTGGATAACCCATACACACAAACCCAACACTGAGCCTTACTTAATTTCTTTAGTCCATGCAAACATATGAAGAAGACCTAAAAACAAACTCTAGGATCTAACAGTCAAAATGTGTCTCATACCTTTAGAAAAAGAAAAATTGAAATTCATAAAAACTCTTAAAAAAATCACTCTCTACTTCCTTAAAAAGTTTAATATTCTACTCAAATTTTACAAAAATCCATATACATAAAAGGTTTATCTGAAACTTATTGTATTTTGGTTAAATTGTAGTTTTAATTTATTCTAAATATTATTCAATATTTTAGTTTCATTTTTTTTAAGTTTTGATCTTTAAATTATGAAAAATGTATAGTTTTCGTTCCATTTTAATTTGCATATGTTTATTTACATTATTTTTTGCGTTTTAATTACTTAATTTCTTCTTGTTTTTATATTATTTTTGCAAGTTTGATCCTTAAATTATGAAGATTTTATGGTTTTATTTCAATTTTTAAGTTGCATATGTTTATTTCTTTTATATTTTAATTACTTAAATAATTTTTATATTTTAATTGTATACTTTTATATTTTTGATTTTAATTTGTACCGTATGATCAATCTTTCGCAAAAAATAATTATGAGTTATATTGTAGTTACCTTTTTGATGAACCTTAGTATGAGATTTGATAGTGATGGACAATTTTATGTATATAATTTAATTACATCAAAATAAAAAAAATTAAATATGATTGTAGTCTTTATAAAATATAGATTTTTTAAAAGATCTTTTAGTCCTCAAAAAATTGGAAATAATTATTTTAATCTCTAATATCATAAGATATTTATTAACTTCTTATTTGTTTTTAAAAAAGGGGTTGAATATCTATCCTAAATATGTATTAGCATTGTAATATAATGTGAACTATATCATTATTATTTCTAAAATATTTGTTAATAAAATGAGATATTTTAAATTGAAAAAATATATATATTTGAATGTGATTAAAACCAAAATTGACTCATTTTATAAAGATGAAAAATATGTTTCAAGTAATCATATTTAGATTATCTAGTTAAAATGAGTTTAAATTTCATGAATATGGCTAATGTTTGCATGTGTTAAGTGTTTAAATTATGGTTATATTATATGACTTTTGTGTTTGTACATTTGAGTTGAAATTTGAGTTGAATGAATGTTATATAAGTTTTGAAGCATTAGTATAGTGTAAACTAATGTTATTTTTAACATGTTAGAAGAAGGTGGACGCTTTTGATTTGTTACATAATGTCTTTTCTTTCATTTAAATAAGAGATTTTCACTAAAGGATATATAGGTCATTTTCTTTTATTAATTTTTATTTGAGCTAAACGTTCTTGTTTGAGTTATATTTTCGTTTAAACTAAAAAAATTTGGTGAAGAGCTATTTTTCTTTTTGTTAATTTTTTCTCAAGTGAGAATTGTGTCACTTAATCAACTTTTATACAATAAGATTGATATGTTTTAGAGTTGATGAAGTATTATGTTTATGTATATATAAGTAAATAAAAACCTAAAGATGTTATTTAATTAACAATGTTGTATATCATGTGTAAAAAAATATGTGTGAAAAATGTGAGTGTATAAAATACAAGAGGATATATATTGATTATTTGACTATTTAGGAATGTTGTTATTTTTGGATATTGTTGTGAAGAATACCTAGGATAGAATCAAGCCAAGGGTCAGGTATTAAGGACAAAACTCATTAAGAAAAATTACATCTTATCTTCACTAATAATCTAATTATATAAATTAAAACAATCAGGTGGTGAGAAATAGAAAGAGGTCTTACAACAGGTTGTGATATAGTAGGAGTTATGTACCACTCCATACTAGAAGTTAATAATGAATTTTAAATATGATCATGATGGACAAGTGTTGGTCTTAGAATGTGCTTAATATTAATCTTCTGAAATATATTAAATGTGAGTGTAAATATTGATGATTGAATGATGAATTTGTGTGTGTTTCTATTATTAACTCATCTTTGTAAGTGTACAGTGACTATCATAGGATGTTGTAAGGATTCATAAAAACATTATACTTAACTATAAATATGTAAGACCCCGTATTCTCTCTCTCTCTCTCTCTCTCTCTGTATCTCACTCTCTCTCTCTCTCTGAAGTCTCTTTCTTTCTTCTCTCTAAATTATTTCCACTAAAATTTATCTCTTTAGCGCACCTTGTAGTGGTTGAGGAGTTCAGGATCATTTTCAATCGATCAAATTTTCAAACAAAATAAGTTCTTGTTTACTTTAAGGTTTTTTATTTCTTCCTTTTCTCTTGTTAAGATGTAGATATAGAGGCTAGATTTGAAGGCCTTGAGTTTCTCTTCATAATTGAATTGGAATTTTATTTAGATGTAGGATGGAAGAAGGTGGAGGAAGCTATGACGAAAGTAAGAAATTCACAGTGGTATTTGAATCTAAGAGAGGTCAGGTCAACTCACTAGATATGCCTAGGTTAGAAGCTAGATAAGAAAATCTAACCTAGAGAGGATCAGATACAAGTAAGGTTAAATTTTGGCATAGTCTAATCACTCATTTCAAGTTGAATTTACAAAGGCTTAACACTTTTATTTAGAGAGCCAAAATTAAAAAATTCAAAAAATACATCACAAACCTTATATCTAGAGTAGCCAATGAGGCGGCACTATGTGTCCTTCACGCATTCCTGCTCTTGGTCCACATTTAGCACATGTTCAATGAGGTCCTTATGTGCAGAATGCTCATTAGTTGCCCTAGGACATCTAAAGTTTCTCTTGGGCTTTTCCAAGCCCAATTAATACATTAGATAGGCTAAAAACCCTAAATCTATACCTACTCTACTTAGGGCCAAAATATAAGCCCAAACCCTAATTATTCTAAGGCCCAATACATGGCCCAAAATATCATACACTACTCTATACAATTTGGAAAGTTGAACCATTTTGATAAGAGTTTAATTATACTAAGGTCAATTGAGTCCCACTTTTCTTGTATCCTCCTGACCATGGCTCTTATGGTGGGTCCCTTGTTGAGGGCCTTCCATTAAGATTACCTTTTAATTTTTTTTTGAATATGGTTTGAATGAGTAAAGTTAATTTCCTATAGTTTTCTATATGTTAAGTTATGAGTTTGAATGACCAATGTTGAATTGAAATGAGTGAAGAATCATGTTTGAGAAAATTATGAATTTCATTTATTATTTGAACTGTTTGAAAGTTGTATTTGTTAAAGCGGCTTTAAATAAAACCTTTGAAAGCTGATTTGGTTATGTAATATGTGTTTGATTTTCTAATATTTTCTTTCTCATAAAGAATTTTTCCTGAAGCAAATAGAATAGAGATCCGCCAAATAGAATAAAGAATATTCTCGACCTTATTTTTTCTCATGCCAAAGATTTTTCGCTTATGCAAAAATATAGCTGCAACTCAAGCCTTGTTCTCAACCAGATCTTCGACCAAGTGAAGAATTTTTCGCTCAAGCAAGACAATTTTCGTTTAAACTAACTTTTTTTTCTATTTCTCATTTTGTCTCCTTAATGTATTGCTTGTGAAAGTTTATTATAAATGTAAAATAAATATTAATTTTTATATTTATTTGATATTAATTTATATATTTAATTGATTTTTTATTTGGTTTAAATGAGTTATGTTGTATGATAATGCTTATTGAGAATGACTAGAATTTTAGGGTCACAAATCTGGGATGTTATGTGAATTATTGCTTGACTTGTGATATTAAGTAAAGACACACATATTGTAACAAAGATCATCTTCCTTCATTAATAGTCTAAGTCACATAGACTTAGACATCAGGGAGTGAGAAGTTAAAGGAGGTCTTATACACGGTTATATATATAGATGTAAGACTTGAATTGTATTAAACATACTTGATCTATTACTCTTGGATTTGCTTGTTAATCTATGTCTTTAATTTGATCATATGTTGGATATACTTATATGAGTCTTCTCAAAGACATCAAATGATTTTCAATGTGTTAAATATCTTTTGATATATAGATCCATATTTGGTGTGTTTGGTTTTTATATGTTGAGATATAATTGAAATCTAATTGTTGTGGATTGCTAATCAAAATATTTTCTTACAAAGGAATAGCCTTGATCCCTAACTCTACATCAGAATCATTCTTTTTTAATTTTTTTTAAACCAAAATCGGGAGTTAACGTTATTGGTAATTAAGGAAAATTTAACTGTTTTATATCATTTATTCACGTAATGATAATGCAGTAAATTATAAGAGAGGAAGAAAATCTTATTCTCATTAACTTTTGATTGATGAAGAATACATTCTAATAACTTTATACGTAGATTAAACATATTAGATTTACGTTTAATTTTAAAATATTATTTTAATCTCTTAAAATTATTATTCAAGTTTCCTTAACTACTTAAACTTTAGATAAGAATGAATTGAAAATTTATTGAGCTAATTTTATTTAAGAATACTTTGATGTTGATTATTATTATTATTTATTTTTGAAATAGAAAGTATTAAAAAAATGTTCTAATAAAAGCTAAAATTCCAATAAAAATATTAAAATATATCAAAATATCATTTTATTTTCTAAATGTATTGATTACTTATAAATATTGCTGAAAATATATTTATAATAGCTGTTACTGAATTTTTTTAAAATTAAAATAATTAAATTTTATTTAAGATAAATTGAATGAACAAAACTTGAAAAGTCAAATACAATCGAATATAAAAATTAACATTTTTTTTTTGCATAAAATGTAGAAGATTATTGTAAATATATTAGGTTATTGCATTTTTTTCATAATTTTTTCTCTGCTTTCTCTTTATCAATGTCTTTTGAAATCCTTCGTAGTATTTTTGTATATACTACTTATAGTTACTTCATTTTTATTTAATAAGTATAGTTCAAATCATTAAATTTTATACTTTTTAAGATTATTCTTTAATTTAAAAACTTTAAAAAGAAACATCATTACAAAGATCTTAAGGCGACTATTTTCTTAAAGTAATATTGCAATGTTACTTGTAGGATGATACTTACAGTTTGTACAATATTGAAAATTGTTCAAGAAAAAATACTAATCAATAACTTAAATGTATGTTGTTATATAAAAACTATTTATCATGTATTTATTAATAATTACTTTCTATGAATAATTTCTTCATCATCTTTAATAATTTTTCTATCTCAAATATGTTTTTCTTCTCTATAAAATTTGAATGAGACTTTATTTAAGGAATTTGAGCATTTCAGGATATGTTTATAAAATCATTAATTAAGAAAATAAAATTAAATAAATAAAATACTTATTATGCAAAAAAGGTATTCAGTAATATAAAAATATTTCCTAATGCATTCCATTAGTGGATTTGTTAATAAAATTGATAGTTCAAAACATGTTGCTTTTACTTTCTTACATACAATCATTTTTTTTTCATTATTTATAAATAAACATTGAGCTCAAATTAATCTAAATGCCTAATTTAACTTTTGTGCATATACAATAAAAAAAAATCTGTGGATTTATTTTGAGTATATTATTTGAGGAGTATAGAAACCAAGAAAAGTCTACTTCATGAGATTCCTATACAAACCTGTATTTCAAGTTTTGTCATCTGACTCACCTCTAACTGTATTTGTGTGTATTTGTACTAACATACTTTTGTTTTCTCCTAAACTTCTTTTATTGATTCCTTATAATTACCCTCTTTAGGAATGAGGTAGATGATAGTGAAAGGAGCACACTTTTCTCCTTTGGTTTGTTCTTTGTCCACCTTCAACAAACCTACTTTTCTTTTTAGCTTAAAAAGGAACCAAATTCAATACAACTTTCATGCAACAATTTGGTTATAGACAAACACCCATTACATACCCCATGGCCCATCTACCTTTACTCCTTTTTTGTTTTCATTTGTATCTTAGTTTTAAATATGTATGCATGCATGACATTTGGATGAACTAACCATTACCACACATCTTCCAAGTGTCCCCATATGGTATTATGGTATTGTTACTAGAATTGACTAAAGCTAAAAGTAAGAATTTTCTCCCTTAAAATCCTGAACAAATGTTTATTCTTTTGTTTTTCATGAAATAATTCAGTAGATGATAAAGATTTAGTATCAAGTTCTGTTTCATTTCAGATTTGTTGATGCTGATAATTTGACAACTAGTGGCATTTAAGACAAGCCCACTTGTCTATGTTTGACTACACTTAATCCACTTTTCTAATTAATTAGTTAAAGAAAAAAACCATTTTCTTAGGGTCTTTTAGTAAGAAATTAAAGAGTTGAATTTTAATTTTATTACAATTCAAAATCATTATAAGAACCTTATATTTTAGACACATAAATACTTGAAAATAAATAATAGTTAAGGACTTGATAATAACCTCCTGATGTGACAAATAACTATTAGAAGTAAGGGGAGATAAATAGTTATCTAAATTATTGAAGGTCATTTGTATAATATTGCAATTGGCAATAAAATAACAATTGTAATAAAAAAGTGATTAAGATTATATAATTTTATTTTTAGGCCATTTGGAACTGTAATTATTTTTATCTAAGCTAAGAATTGAATATATCATATGCTATTTTTCTTATATCAATGACTAATTTCAATAATTTAAATCTAAAATCAACTAAGTTCAATTGTGAAAGCTATACAGGACGTCAAATTAGAAACTTTATGGAAAAAAAAATGTAAATAACAGTTCCCATTTTCTTGTAGATAACAGTTTATACACATATCTCGAATTCTTATATTAAATTAAATTAACAATTTTTGGTTGAAATAATAATCATTATTATTTTAGTTTTCTATAATTGTTTCTAGATACTCCAGTATTCTCAATTAATCTTGTATATTTATTATTTATTATTAAAATAATACTTTACTAATTTTTTAAATATTTATAATTTTTTTAAATACCTATAGTTTTCCTTTTTATACTTTATATTTTCAAGGAAATAAAATATTCTTAACTGATTATAGTTTGAACTGCTATTTTTTCTTCTTACAATTTATATGTACACTTATACACAATTGTTTGTTTAACATAGGAAAAAAACTAGTAGTTTTGATTAAATCCATGTTGGCTTGACTCTAATCTACATTTAACTTTTAATTATATTCATAAATATATAAAAAAGAAAAACTGAGGCAACTAGTAAGTAGAATATTAAGATTGATTCCCGGGATTAATATAAATAAATAAGATGCCATTGTTTAAAAAATCAAGATCTCTCCACTTGCATCATAGTGCACCAGAAAATCGAAAATAACATAAATTTTGTGGAATTCACCCAACACAACTTGGAGATTTTTTTTTCCCCAATTGTTCAGTCTTCTCATTGTTAATGGAAATAGAATTGACCTAACCCAAAAGGCTGATCAAGTTGAGGGTTGCACCGTACAGATTTTGGAACCACACATGGTTGAAGTTAGGGAGTTAATTGATCTCATTAGTATAAATAAATGTCTAAATCTTCGTAAACACTTTTTGAGTTCCCAGATTTTTTTTTTCTATTGAACTAGGGCTTAACTATGCTTCCTTAATTTTAGCGAAGAACAAAAAAATTGGTCATCTCATTAGATATGATATGCACTTTAAAAATATCTAGTTAGTCTCTTAATCGATACCTTATGAACTAGCTTATCCTTTTAATGTGCTTGTAGGCTAACCAAAATATTGAAAACAAAAGATTCCTAGATAGTGGCTGTAGATTTATGAAACTTTGAAATAGAATCTTCATCTAAGAACTTTAATGATATGAGAGAATGGCATGGTGCAACTTTCAAATGATTGAAGAATAAGAATCCAGGAGAAAGATAAACAATTTCTGAATATGGACGTAATGGTTCAGTTCTCTTTCTTGGATTCACATTCTTTGAGAAAAGAACATGCCTTGCTCATGACTGAGAGTCTTCCAAAAGCTTCCCAACTTTTTTTCATGCAAAGGAAATGCATTTAGGATTTGTATATCCAAACAGGACATTTTTTTATTTCTCCCACAAGTGCAAGTTGCTATCCTTAATTTTTTTTTATTGATATCATATCTAATGATTCCATGGCCATGGACATTTTACTGTTTTTTCTGTGAAATTAACCATTTTTACCAAGAATATTTCTTGGCACAATTCTCTTAATAATGAGAAATTTGACCAGTAAGAGAGCATTGATTTGGAAGGGAATATTTTCCAAGACCGAACATTGCTTACACAAACATGATGTTGCAAGCTTATTTCCAAATATAAATGTAATTCCTTATAAACTTTTATCGATTCCCACCATTCAAATTGTCCTAAGAAAACTACAATAAACAGCACAAACATTATTAATTAGCAATATGGTGTATGCGTTGCAAAGGTTCGCTATTGATAGTTGTTCTAATCAATTCCTTTAAATCAATTTCTGAAACAATATTGTTGTTTACTACGTACACTACAAGAAAAAATGTTGTCTAGAGATAAATTTTTAGTTATCAAATGAAATGGTTACTGATTGTGACCAAAATAGTTACCAAATTAAATTTTGGTTGCTAAATAACTACAAAATAAAAGTAATGATTAAATCTAGTGACCAATTAAGTCAAATAATTGGTATCTAATATTAGCTACCAAGGTTTTAGTGACCTATGTCATTAGATTCTAAATTAGTCTCTAACTTAATTAGATACCAATTTAGAATCTAATTGCATAAGTCACTAAAATTTTGGTATCTAATGTTAGATACTAATTATTTAACTTAATTAGCAACAAAAATTAATTTGGTGATTATTTTGGTCACAGTTAACAACCATTTCATTTGGTAGCTAAATATTGGTCTCTAAATAACTTTTTTCTTGTAGTCATGTGTTCTCTTTTTATATTATTTAAAATAGGTAGTTCTCCTTTTATATTATTTAAAATATTCAGAATTTCGTTATCTAGTGGATATCCAACTTCATCCCATTGAGATATGTAGTAATATAACTCTAATCTCAAATGCCGTTTGGAACAATAAGATTAAAAGTGATTATTAACTTCATCAATAATTGTTAATATGATGATTCACTATCCAACTTCCTCCCTTCTAGATATTCTCAAGAGTAAACAATTCCTCAAAACAATGTATGGTTACAAGATTTAGATAATACACAAGACTTCTATAATTGGATGGGTGGTAGGATACTGTATGAGAAACAAATGAAATTATTACAAATACTAAATGAACAAATGTCTAATAAGAGTATTTACATATACTTCTGCTATACTTATTTAATTAGAAATAATTGATTATAAATTTAAGAGTTTTAGAGCAAATAACACTTAAAAAGGACTTAAAATAAGAACAATAATAAAGATAGAGATGTAATTGTATAAAAAAATATGTTAGAGCTTGATTTCACTAATTACTCCAATGCAATTCACTCTTTCTCAATCTAACAATTTTAATTATGAAGTTTGTTTAACAATCCATAAATTTGATTTTTCAATGAAAGAAATAATTAGATTATTTAAGAAAGATCTCAATTTTTTTGGTTAATTTGGTTAAGCAACTAACTTCAAGGTTGGAAACTTAAAAAGCTTCTGATAGTTTCTATGTCATTCCCAGTTATATGTTGTACTAGAGTTTTTATCTGAATCTTAATTTACAAAAATGATTCCCAACCACATTTAATATTATGAAATCATGATTGTTAATAAAGTCAAACAAACATTAATAACAAAGATCTCTAAAAGAATGGTCTAAGTTGCTTTATGTCAACAAACTCTTTAAAAGGACTATACATCACCTCTACATAGACCATTTGTCTTGTACGATCCTGACTTTTACTCAAGATGAGATAAAATCTAACTATCTAATATATACTTAATAAGTAGTGTACAGAAGAAGTTTGCATGAAATATTGCATCAAAAAACAAAGAATTTCTCAAGACTCACGTGTTATATCAAAGTTCATCATACCTTTTTGTTTGAGTTTGATTATGTGTTTAAACAAAAAAAGTGTAAAACATAATAAATTTTAAGCATTAGATCTCGTCTCATGCAAGTGTCCATTTAGCCTAATAGACGCAAGTTGTGTGACTGAACAGATATAAATGTTATTTTTTGTATGTTTTTTTTATAGACGCGAGTTTTTTGCTTATGTTTTTCATCTGATAAGTTTTTGCTTGAACAAACACAAGTATGTATACTTCATCTTGTAAGCTTTTACTTGGACAAACACAAACTAGTATATTTTGTCTGACAGACACAAGCTTTGAGCATTTCATGGTACACGTCAAACTTATAAATGTCTGTTTTATATTTGTAGTGAATGTTTGCTTCTTCATTCTCTCAAAAAGGGTCTTGCAATGTCTTGCCAACATCACGATCCCTTGAAGAACTTGTTGAAAGTAGCTCCATGCAAACAACTTTTCTGCAAAAGTGGGATATTAGTGCCCTATGCTTTACTTAAAGGTGGAAAGAGACTACCTATCTTAAGCCTAATAAGCCATGTTGTATATAAGAAGAGTTGTGCAAATAAGTCACATGCATTTAATGCTAAGCCAAAAGAATTTAATGTGTCTTTAAGCTCCAAGCATGAATATACACTAGTTGAAGAAGAAGGCCTCTAGTTTGCCTTATAATGGCTCCAAAAGATTTGCAACAACTTTTTCCTTCTCAACTTTTATATAAAGAAGTTTTCTCTAAAGAAGGATGACTAACAAAACTCTTTCAACAAGAACAAGATCTTGTAATCTTAAATAATCCTTATCCTTGATTTGTGAGAAAGAACGATATTTGTGTTCCAAAGCAACCTAAAAAAGTGTTCACCATCTTGTATCCATTTTAAGATGTTACACTTTTTTAGTTAGCAACTTAGTTATTTTGATCATACTCTTTGTTCAACCAAAGTGGTTTAGCTAGGAGCAGCTATGGTCCAAAGAATACACAAGTTTAGCCAAGAATGACTGTTGTCCAAAGAATACTCGGTTTTAGCAATGAATATTAGATTCAAAATGATACTCAACTTTAGATAGGGTTCCAAATAATACTCATGTTTAGTTAAAAGTGACTATGTTTCAAATAATACTCAGCCTTAGTCACGAGTGATTGCATTCCAAATAATGCTCGTGTTTAGTAAGGAGTGATGGGATCCAAAGAATATTTGTATTTAGTAAGAAGTGACTGTATTTAAATAATACTTAATTTTTATCATGTCATGTTAGTCTTCATTAGTGAAACCTTGATCATATTGATCAAGAACTCGACATAATTTAGGTTTATCAAACTAAACAATATAAAAGTATCTTGTGGAAATATCTTTATCTTTTATCCTTTTCATATTACATGTTATTAACAAGCATCTAATTTAGAAGGAGAGTTTTGCAAAAGCAAGTTTTGAAAAACATCTTTGACAATGCATCTATAAAGCTTAAAGTTGTATCTAACAACTCTTCATTAGACATTGTCCTTTAGAAAATTGTTTGAAAGTGTGCCTATCAAGTATAAACTTTGCTTGTTCATGTTCATCAACAAAACTTTGCAAAAAGTTTTCAAAATTCTTAAAATATAATTAAACCCCTTCTTATGTTTTGACCTATTTTCCAATCACAACAACAAGAAAAAAATTGCAACAACTATTGCTCAAGACCTCTGTAAATAAAAGATACCTTGAAAAAAAAGAGACTCTTGCTCACAAACGAACTAACAATGTTATAGACATAAAAAAAGAAACACTACAACAAATATCACTTTAGACAACGCTAAATAAAACCATAGGTATAAAAGTGTTGCCTAAACATAGTAAAAGCAACGGTTTTACAAATGTAACTAAAAATTATTAAAAGCCATGATTTTTAAACTGTTGATACTTTAGGCAACATTTATGTACATGTTGCATATTAAAATATGTGCTAAAAGGTAAAAACCGTGGCCTTACATCAAATTAAAAAAATTAAATTGCATAATTGCTTATTACTGGTTTTAGTCTTTCACGAAAACTTTGCTGGTTCCCGCTCTCTGCTAAAACTTTCTTCCTGCGATTATCACTTCTCTTGTCAAAATAGAGGCCATCTCCCTTTCACTCTTTGTTGGTTCTCTCTTTCAGTCCCGACTCTCACTCTCACTCGGGTATCGCACATCGCACATCCAGCTCGGTCCGTTCATTTCCGCAGTTCATTGCTGCCGTTCATTGTCGCCGTTCATTGCCGTCGTCTTCTAGCTTCTCACAGTTAGTCTTCTATCCCTTATTTCTCTTGTTTTTTCATGGTTTTTCTTTTGATTAGGTTAGGTATATAGTGTTTCTATGTTGTATTTTAAATATTTTTAGATTTTGGGTTCTTAGATTTAGAGTTCTTAGATTTGGGGTTCTTAGATTTAGGTTAGGTATTGTGTGTTAGCAGATCTGCGAGCACAAGTAGCAGTAAATCAAAGAGGAATTGCTCTAGTTCAAGAGCTCATTGAGCAGTATGGTCTGAAGACTGTTCAGGCTTACATGAATTACGTACAGGCTAATGCAGAAGCAACACTAAGAGAGATGTTTAAGTTAGTTGGTCGTAGTATTTCATCCAAGTCAAATGAACTTACAACTATCGAAGAAGAGGACTACATGGATGATGGATCCATTATTCATTTGAAACTGAGCATTGACTCTAATAAGGGAGAAGCAGTTTTTGATTTTGTTGGGACAAGTGCTGAAGTTTATGGTAATTGGAATGCACCAGAAGCTATAATAGCTGCATTTGTCATATACTGTGTTCGTTGTTTAGTGAATGTTGATATTCCTCTCAATCAAGGTTGTTTGGCTCCAGTGAAGATTATTATCCCAGAGGGCTCATTTCTCTCTCCTAGTGATACTACTGTTGTAGTAGGAGGTAATGTCCTTACATCATAGAGGATAAATGATGTTATATTCACTGCATTTCAGCCTCTGCTTGTTCACAAGGATGTATGAATAATTTTACATTTGGAGATAATACATTTGGTTACTATGAAACCATTGGAGGTGGAAGTGGAGCTGGTCCTACTTGGGATGGGACTAATGTAGTATAGTGCCGCATGACAAATACAAGAGTGACTGATCCTGAGATTTTTGAGCAAAGATATCCAGTGATTCTGTACAAGTTTGGACTTAAAGAAAATAGTCGTGGAGATGGATTTCATAAAGGAGGTGATGGTCTTCTTAGAGAAATAGAGTTTAGGCACTTAGTAATTGTTAGCATTCTTTTTGAGAGGCATGTCCATGCACCAAGAAGGCTGAAGGGAGGGAAAGTGCTCGTGGAGCTAACTAATTTATAAGGAAAGATAAACGAAAGATTTATCTTAGTGGTAAGAATACAGTTGAGGTGCTTGCAGGGGAAGTTCTTCAAATTTTGACTCCTGGTGGCGGCGGATGGGGTTATCCATTGTAAAGTTTCTTGTCTGTTGGATGAGAGAATTATAAGAGACAACTTCATGTTTGCTGTTTTGGTTACATGAATTGTAAGAAAAAACTTGTATTCTGTCCATGATAGACAAATAATAGCTTGCATCCAGAGTTTCAATTCTGGACCAAGTGGATTAAAATTTTTATGTCACCTTGAGTAGCTAAAATACACCTGAAACAGAGTTTCTGAACAAAAAAAAAATATCTTTTTAAACTCATTTTATTCTAGAATCTAAAGTATTTGTATCACATTATCAACTTGTGGTTTCATTCAATACTTCAGAAAATTAAAATAGATACACTGGACTTAAGAGATATCAAGGCACAAAGTATGTTAGGAATAACTTTCATTTAATTATTGTGAAAAATGGTTCAAAGAACTTGGGTGCATTGTAAAATATTGCCAGGCATTCAGGATAATATTTTTTTAATACATGGGCAGTTTCATGTGTCACCTTTATTGATATATGTGACATATTAAAACCCTGGAAGTCAATCAACCAAACCATTTTTGTTCTTGTTCTGGTGGAAGATTAAAATAGCATTCTCCATGCAGTATACCAAATATTTAATTTGTCCTTTAGTTGACTTTGAGTTCTGCACCCAAAAAAGAAAGAAAATAAATTGAAACATGGATAACATTCCTCTACAAAAAATAATAGCACTTTAATCAGTTATGTAGGCACAATCTATTAAATTAAATCTGGTCTCTATCTTAAAGCTGGAAGCATAAGAGTGTTTTCTGTTTGTCAACACCCGATTTTGTCCGGGTAGTATTTTAAATAATAATAATTTACTAGTTTAAGTTTTCTTAAAATAATAATAATAATAATTAAAATATATTGATTTTTCCATTAATTAAAAGATAATAATTAAAAAATATATAAATAATTAAAATAATAAAAAACGAAAATAATAATAATAAATATTAAATAATTAATGATTAAATAATAAAAATTAAATAAAAATAAACAAATAACAAAAAAGAATAAATAATAAAAACAAAAAAAAAATGTAAAGGAGACTGCTTTCCAACTGTTTACTTGATTTGCACGTTCAAAATAAATAATAATAAATAATAAAAAATATAATAAAAAGAATCAGTCAATGACAACAGACTCAGGTTCCCACTCCTTAATTTCAAGTATTGTTTTAAAATAAAATAAAATATATATATATATATAATATCAATCGTGAAACTGATCAAAACAACCCACATTCTCCACTTACATAAAATAAATTAATAAATTAATAATTAATAATGAATTTTTACCGTTGAAAAATGGCTTAGGTCTCATTCCTGGGTAGATTCGTTTTAATATTAATTTAAAAAAATGTTTAAAAGAAATAATAACAAAGAGAAGGAGTCAAATATTTGTTAACTGCTCTGAACCACTTAGATTTAAAAAAAAAATAATAATAATAATAACCACTTAGATTTGAAAATGATAACAAAAAATAAAAGATATATATTGAGAAAAAAAAGCGGGACGGGATACAGATAGTACGCTGAGAGAAAAAAAGCCGGAAGAAGGGAGGAAAACACGTAGAGAAAAGGGAGAACGTTTTGGAGAAGAGAGAAAGAAGAAGGTTCACAAAAAGAAAAATCAGGGCATCATGTATGTTTTTCTTGCTTATCTTTTGAGTCCCACTGCACATTCAAGATATAGAATAAAAATCAGCATTCATCTCCACAGATACATGGGATTCCATTATTTTTCTGTATGTGTGTATCCGCTTCATAAAAACAAAAGAAAATGAAAACATGCATATCATCATCACCATAATTAAACTCGCCGCGAGTCATCAACCCACCATTGCTTCCATCACATGACCATGATCACCACAACCACCTCGCTACCATTTCCACGCTTCACTATCCTCACCATGCGTCATATCACCATCACCATGCTCTTCCTCGTTAACTACCTTTTTCACCATTATAAACCACCATGTGCTCCACACTCCCACCTAGGTCGTCCTCGACTTCCAAGCAAAAAGAACGCACCTTATGCCTTCCACCTTTCCTCCATGCACCTTAGCGTCACCCACCAAGACCACCTTTATCATGATACCCATCATAAACACCCCCAACATGCCATCATCACGCTGCCGAACTCCCTGACATCATCTGTGGGTTGTTCAACCTTTGTTCCCACCATGGTCGATTGCTGGTTCTTGGTCATCAATGGCAGCGCAGTCACCAAGCCAGAGGGTACCTGCTGTTATGCCCTAAAAGTACCTTGCTCAAAACGTCCACGGCTTCTCCTGCCTTCACGTCAAAAACTGCACCTACCACCTCCACGTCGCCCCATACACTCTTCACCATGCATGTTCCTCCACTTTCTCACTCACCACTGCACCTCATATTCTCCATAGCACCATGCCAACCTTCGTCGCGGCTGAACCTCGTTCCATCACAGTTCTCGGCCTCCACCATTCTCCTCAACCTCTAAACTACACCCCAAGGCCTTCATCATGCACGCCATCACGTCAACACTGCTGGCTGCCACCTTGTGCCCCTCCATGTCTTCCATGCACCTCCCAGCATCTCCTCCCTTGCTGCTGCCATGGTCTCCTTCATCTTGCTATCACCGAACTCAAACAGCAACACAGCCATGTCATCACTACACTATCAAAGCCTCGTGGGAAGCCACTATATACGCCCCATGCCTTCGCTAAACACTCTCCCATAACGCCCAAACCTCTTTTCCACCTTACCACGTCAACCACAAACATCTCCATTGCACCTCCAATAAATCCGCAACGCATCTCCTTCCGCCATGATAGCCACCCTCATGCAACCATGGCTGAGACTTCTTCAACGAATAAACCATCCAACGAACTCCATAAACCACCTTGTGTCTTCCCGGTCCCTCAAGACACCTTCGTTGGGAGCCTCCAGCACCTTGTACCATCAACCTTTGCCATACGTTAGGGTAACCGTCTTCTTTCCATTTCATTGCACCCGAAAGAAGCCAAACCTAGCCACCATAGGAATTCCAGAACCAACATGCTTAGCCATGGTGCCTCTTGAACCCCACAGGTTATCATCAACAACGATAGCATTACCTTCAAATCCAAACACCCAAACTCCACCCCTATACCATGCATCAAAACACCATGCAAGCCATCTAACTTCCCTCTACCATCAACCAAGGCGGCACCAACATCTTTTCGCAGCTCCAAACCGCAACACCACTAAGCGCTGCACCAAGCAATGAACTAAACAATCACCACCACGTGCCTAACCACCCAACCTCCATGCGCCTTACACCACGGCTTTGTCATCCAACCTTGCCCCCACAAGGCCGCAAATGCTCAGTGCTCCACCATGAACGCTTCAAACCGTAGCACCACCATGTGTCTTGCCCCAAGAGTGTACGTCGAGGGCTGCTACCACCAATGCGAAGGAGAACCATAGCCACACCCACGCACTATCAACCACTATGCCCGTCGCCCTCACCGTTTCAGGTCTAAACTGCATCCATGTACCTAACAAGCCAATTCACAATCCACCATCATCATCAATTTACCTCTCAACCTTGAAACCATGGTGCATTCTTCCATGCGCTGCACCAAGCCTCTCGTTACACCTCCTGTGCCCTCACCAAACTGCACCTTAAGGCATCATCCACACTCGTGGTTTCAAGGCCCGAACAGCCACCACTCCTCCAGTATCTAGCCACTAATGCATGCACGACACCTGACACGCACTAAGCGTCCCTCCTTCGTCACCTTCATCTTCCGCAACAGCCACCCAAGCCACCAAAAGCGACGCCGCCACCATCGGAAAATGCCACTAGTGTCGTCGGCGAGGAGACGCCTACTCTTCACCATCTCGAGCAGCCGCCACCCTTGCCACTTCTGCCACCGCAAGTTCTACACAAAATCGCAAACCCTTTTTCGTACGCGCCGTCGCCATCGTTGGAGGACGCTGCCGCTGCCGACGATGCCCCCCGTCGCCATCCGCCGTTGCCATCAACAACGCCACCGTCGTCGCCGCTCCTCCCAGCCAAGGCCGCTGTCACCACTTCAACCTGTGCCATTCTTGCTTCGAAACCACTTCAAACCCTAATGAGTTAGTGGGGGTGCTCCCTGCACCCCCATGTTTGTGCCTGCACCTGCGCTTATTTCATATTCCCTAAAATACCCTTGGTAATTGTTTGGGTTTCTGATCAGTGGAGTCGCTCTTTGCACCCCCTATATCCCTATATACCCCCAGTTCCTCATATTTACCAAAATACCCTTGACCATAAGTTAAGTTTTGGTTAGTGGGATTACTTCCTATATCACCATTAATTAATACCTACACCCACACTTTCCTAAATTCTGAAATTACCCCTAAACCAAGAATTGTCATTTTTGCATACATGATTTCATTAAAGCCCAAGCTTCAAACTTGGCATCTTTCCCAAAGCCCAAGCTTTAAACTTGGCATCTTTCCCAAAGCCCAAACTTTAAACTTGGCACCTTACTTCAAAGTCCAAGCTTCAAACTTGGCATCTTTCCCAAAGCCCAAGCTTTAAACTTGGCACCTTACTTCAAAGTCCAAGCTTCAAACTTGGCATCTTTCCCAAAACCCAAGCTTTAAACTTGGCATCTTACCCAAAGCCCAGGCTTTAAACCTGGCATTGACGACATTCATTTCCCTTACTTCCAAACCCAAGCCTTCTCAAGCTTTCAAAAATTTCAAAATATCAAACCAACCGACAATTCTATCAAAAAAAGAACTACGTAACCCTGATTCTCTATCCTTGATAGAGATACGTAGGAGCGAGGTCAAATCCTTGTCGGGCTTCCCCTTAAAAAATAATATATTCTCTTTGTTATCATTTGCATTGCATTCTTTTTGGGAAAAATAAAATATTTTGAAAAAACCACACTTTTTATTTTACTTATTTAATTAAAGGTACCGCCTTAAGGCGGGCGTTGTGGGGGTGCTAATACCTTCCCCACACGTAACCGACTCCCGGACTCTAAATTCGGTTTCGTGAACTTGCCTTATCCGAGTTTTTTTGGTTTTTCCATAGTTTTTCCTTTAATAAATTATGGTGGCGACTCCTCTGTTTTGAAAATTAAAATAAAATGATTTTTGTTCGCCGTCCCCGTCGTGACCCCGGTTGCGACACTGTTGGAAATAATGCAAGTCAGGTTTGGTCAATTTCAAGTATGGTATCAAAGCCTGTGTAGTCTGTAAATCGAGCCAACTGAATATGTTCAATCCTAAGTGTCGAATTCTACTTTAAATTGAATCCATTTATATAATATAGTATAAAAATCTATCTAGTCTTCAACATGGATCACCAACATATGTTGTCTTGCAAACTTCACACCCTAGATGTCAAGTCTTTGGGCATGAGTGGAGCAGAATATTGGTAAAAATGAAACCTCACATGGTAGGTGGATAAAATAAGTTTGAATGCATCCCTGATTCGCATTCTTCCATTTACACTTATTTTGACATCCGAATTAGATAACACATGTCATGCTAGAGGTTAGAAATATATATATATATATATATATATATATATATATAT
>Ga0209489_104458_pt1 | contig 25755 bp, 9 predicted proteins | sample SiratrowhiteBW_FD_187527 | JGI IMG/M metagenome (GOLD analysis project Ga0209489, IMG submission 187527) | Root nodule microbial communities of legume samples collected from California, USA - Siratro white BW (SPAdes) (version 2) | ecosystem: Host-associated > Plants > Roots > Nodule | place: USA... | reverse complement strand
ATATATATATATATATATATATATATATATATATATATATATATATATATATATATTTGCTTTGATTTACCTGAGGTTCATTGATCCATCTGAAAGGAATGGAGGAGAGACCAACCTCTTGTTCATGTGAGCTTTTGTGCCACCAATCACTCAAGAGAAGGTTAATCTCACCATCATAATGAAATTCTTCTTTCTTTCCCTTTGGCAAATCCACTATCAGAAAACCATACAAACCTGCTGTTCTCTGCATACCATAGTGTCCATGGTAGAAGTATGTACCTGCCTGCACCATACTTTTACCAAATAATAATACTTTTCACATTCAACATCATATACAAAACACATATAAAAAAAGAGAGAAAACACTTATGTTGTACAAAAATGTAGTACTTACATGCACATCTAAGTTTTGTTCATACAAAAATGTAATCAACTTATTCTGTTTATGTTGCTCTAACATTTATTCAACAAAGAAACTGCTAAAAAATGTTGTATATACATACCTTGTCAACCTTGAATCTGTAATGAAAAGTTTCTCCTGGAGCTATAGCACATTGAGAAATGGAAGCAGTTCCATCTGCCCAAGGTGTTCCATACTGCAAAAACATGTATTCAAACAAACTTTTTACTAGAATTTTTATTAAAGAAAATAGTGGACAAAAGCGCTTTTACATTCTCCAAATCATGTTTGTATATGCATGGAGAGTGAGAAAAAGGAAAATGAAAAAATAGTGTAAAAAAACCTGTCTGATTCCATGCCAGTGAATAACTGTTCCCTCTGTGACAAGCTTATTGGTGACAGCAATATGAAGGGTGTCTCCAGCTTCTGCTCTTAGGGTTGGACCAGGAAATTGACCATTGATTACCATCAGAAGTTGTTCTTGGCAATCTGGTTCACCATATCTGTACCTCACATCTAACTTGTAGTGTCTTACAGCTCCTAGTGATAGTTGCAACAAACACAACCAGACACACCACAAGATTAGACCTCTAAAGCTCATTATATTGTTGCTTTTGTTCATAGAGCAACACCACCAGAAGCAAATTTCTCAAATATCTATTGCAAGTTATTCTTCTGCTACATAACTTGTGCATTAGGGCATAGCATGTAGGTTTGAATATATAGAGAGAAGAGGCTACAGATATAGGTACAATTGACTCTGTCCAAAATAAACTTATGATGATGCTGTCAAAAAGTAAAAGTAACTATTTATTATGAAAAAATATGTGATTATTTCTTATCATAAAACGAACACACTCTTAATCAATTGCATGGAACACTTGCGTTGCAGTGTTTGTTTATTTATTCAAATTTTGTGGTATAAATTTTTACTTTTCTTGGTCTAAATATATATCTTAGAGAAATGTTAGTTTAATATAAGTAGTTTTTTTGACAAAAGGGAACGTGTGACGACTTGAATAGTATAATAATAGCAAATATAAAGAGAACAAATAATTAACATCATGAAAAAAAATAGTGCTAAATGAATAATATGATCTAGCTATCTTTTAGTGTACCCCTTTTATATATATTATTTAGATTTTTATACGTTTAAAAATGTTCAAATCATTATATGTTTCCAAATGTTCAGATCTTTTTATTATTAAATAATTAAAAAATACCCAATTCTTCCTGAATTTAGATTATTTACTCAAAAATATTTTTTCCTTTTATTTAAATTTTGTAGTATATGAACATAGAAATTGACTGGGTAATATTAATGAACTTTTAATTTGTGAGGACGTTTTGGTTTGGTGTCGTGAAGCAGGTAAAATACATTTAATTTCGTCCACGAAAAAATAGTACTAGTTAAAGTCATAGAGAAGTGTATAAAAAAAAGTCATTCAGAAAAAAGTTATAGATATTTTTAACTTTTGTACTTGCTTGTAAGAATCATTCTTCTTTCGATATAAATTCTTTCTTGCAGATAAAAAAACTCATTCTTCAATATATAGCTTTTTTTCTTTTCTTCTTTTAAAGGAGAAAATCTAAGTAAGTTCTATATATAGCTTTAGCCTTTGAAGTATTTCATTATTTGTTAAAATAGAAAAAAAGTAAATAAAACATTAAATATCTTGGATAAAATAAATTATGTTCTCTTACCTACGTTTTACTTTAATTTGATCTTTCATGTTTAATAAAATTCACATTGATGTCTTATATTAGATCAAACTGATCTTTAAGTCAATTTTTTTTTTTTCACACCAAGATAATTTTTAAATTTGATAATACGCGACAAATTCCTATGACGTAACATAATAAAAACAGAATGATTAACGAAGGATGAATTTCTTTTTTTTTAAATTCTAATAAAGAGAAAATTAAAAGGATCCCAATTACTTCCTAATATTATATATATATATATTTATATATATATATATATATATATATATATATATATATATATATATATTATGAATAGATAAAAAAAAAGAGAATGATTAATTAGCTCTAACAAAAATTGCTTTAATTTTAAGAAAAAATTAAGGATGAAACTAAAAATACATATAAATAAAGAACCAGAATTCCCCCAGATATATATTTAGCCTATTGTTTTGTTTACTTTATAGCGTCTGAGACTTCGTTTTCCAGCAGTTGAATGTTAATTTTACATATATATAGTTAGGAAAATTTGAACTCTGAGTTTTTCAAAACAATTCATATTCATTCTTAATTATTTCTTAATACATTAAAAATCATTTTTTTATCTTACTTTTATTACATAAAAAAAAAACGTTACTGAAATCAATAGTATGGTTAAATAATAATTTATATTATTTAAATTTAAATAAGAATTTACAAATTTTTTTAATTTGTTAATTTGTAGGTAAGTTCTATAATTCTTAAAGAGGACAATATATTTTTTAAAATATTTTCGGATTTTGTATTAATTATTTTTAATCTAATATGACATTATTAAATTTTGTATAAATAAAGGCATTGTATTGTATCACGTAAATTCGGCAGGCCCAGGCCCAGGCCCATCAACAAGTTTTAACTTTTAAGTGATTAACGCATATGTTGGGCAAAGACCGCGACAGATATATATGAAACAAAATTTATATTTTATCACCCATTTTTTTTTTTTTTTCTTTTTGAAATGTTACAAAAAGAAATTCTCTTTTATTAATAAGAATTAAACATTATACTTTACAACAACTCTCGCACCTTATTATTCATCTAAACAACACGTTCTTCATATATTTTTATATTTTTCTATTAAGCAGGTGAGAAAAAAAATCATATTTTCATACAAATGTTAAAAATTGTTTTTAAATTTTACTATATTCCTAACCTTGGTCAAGACAAAATTTTGATCAGGTTATCACTGTAAATAAAATTAAGAATCAATTCAAAGGTTTAGAATATAAGTAAATTAAAAGAAACTTTCAAGATTTAAAATACAACGTCAATTACGCATATAATCAGATGGAAAAGTGTATTATATTCCGTAAATATTTAATTTCCTGTTGTACCTGCTTTGGAACAATATTATAAATATAAATAAGGGATAGAAATGCACTTTTTTTCATAATTAAAAAGCTCTTTCAGAGTTTTCTCCAAACTTTTCTGAGTTATTTTTCACATGTATGATTAATATTGTTTTAAACAATTATTTTATTATATTATAATTGATATACATAATTTCTTATTCTGAGCACACCTTGTGTTGTATATCACTTTTCTGTTTCGATAAATTTATTTTGGCTTCTTAAAAAAAGTAATTTCTATATTTAATAGTTTATTAACATCCTAAAGTTATAATTGCTACATATAATATAATTATTAATCTCAAAGGTCGTATATTTTTTTTCAAACTGATGTTTTCATAATATTAGATTTATTATTTTAGGGTCATTTGCCAAATTCAATTCTTAAAACTCAATTAAATAATTGTATATCAAGCTTAAATAAAATAATTCTTAAAAATATTAATCTATATACTAACCTTTTTTTTTTAATCCTAACTATCAAGATATATCGATTTAAATACATAAAGTTTTTAGCTTTTTACCCTTGAAAATAATTACTAGTTTTTGTTATTAAATAAAAAGAAAACTAGGGTAATTGATGCATGTTGACTAAAAACATGACCTTAAGATATATTCCATATTATTAAAGAAACATCAAGACATTTTTTAAAATATTTATTATTAGGTAAATTAAAGTATATAAAATCCAATTAAATATTATTAAATATTAAAAACATCTAACACATTATTTATTACAATCTGTTAAAAGTTATAAAATTAAAAAAAAGGTTTATTATTAAGAAGAAATTTCACAAATGTGTTATAATTTCTAATAATTTTCAATAAATAATAAAAAATATTTAAAATATATATCCTAATAATTATCAAATGAGCATATATAATTAATGAAATATGTAAACTTCAAATTTAGAACAATATCAATATATAAACTAGCCCAATCAATGAGGTAGGAACATGCCTAATCCCCAAATGGAAATATAACATTACAACAAAGAATGATACACATGCATGAGAGAAAAGTAAATGAAATTATTAATGGCAAACAAACACATGCAGCTTTTAGTTTCAACTGTGTTTCTTGTTCATGGCAATCTTCCTGGTAAGGCCACATCCTATAGCATCTTCAGGTATACCCTCCACATGTTCAACACCCTCAGCAAAAACCACTCCCATTCCCATATGCAAGTGAGGCTCAATGTGACAATGGAAGGCCCAAACTCCAGGGTTATCTGCCCTAAACCTCAAAGCAGTCCAACCATAGGGGAAAATCACTGCAGTGTTCCTCAATGGTGGGTTTCTCAAGTTGAATTTCCTCTCATCACCCTCTTCAAACTTCCCCTCTCCATACCCCAAAACCCAGAAGTCATGTCCATGCAAATGCCAGGGGTGAGTGTCACTAACATTTATCTCATTCAATGAGTTGGCATTTTGGAGTACCACATCGACCACGTGGTTCAACTCAAAGGTGTAAACCCCATTTCCACTTATTGCATTAGGGTTTAGTGGAGGTGTGAAGATGTCATAGTCTGCTGAGAAGTTATCAGGAGGAGGATTCTGGTCAAATGCACCACTGATGTTATACTTAATGGCACCTAAGTAAGGAGTCAAGGGTAATGCCAAGGAGATGTTGTTGATGGAATATCTGTCATATCCATCAACTAGGTTTTCTGTGTTGAGAAGGAGGAGTCTTCTGTTATAGTCATGTGGAGGTTGTGGGGTTCCTTTGAGAGCAAGAATTTTGTGACTGAATGCTTTAGGGAGATTTTGGTCATCACTTTGAGGTGTCAAAGGAGGTGGAGAAGTAGGTAAAAGTGTGTTAGGGTTGTTTTTGTAGTTTAGAATGGCTAATGTTTGAGGGGTGTTTTCTCTTCCTGTTACACCAACTGATATCCAATAGTTTTTGTTTGGATCTTGGTTTGTGGTCATGAGCACTGAGTAACTCTCTCCAGAGTGTATGTATATGTTATCTGTGGTAAATGGTTGCACATAGTTTCCATCAGCCTCTACCACAACCATTTTGTGGTCCTACAAGCAAAATGACAAAAAGAAAATTGAAAATTATAATAATTAAAATTTTCTCCAACAGTCAATCTTATGCTTAGAAGTTGAACCTAAGATTAATTTAAATATATTTTTCTTTTTTAATCTTTCATATTTTTTGAAGACAAAATTTAATAGAATTCTGAATTTCAAAGAGACAATATTTGATATGGTAATTGATTCTAAAAATATCGTCTCAATCAATTTGAGGTCAAAACAAAATCATTTACATACATTTTAAATAAAATATGTATTTTATTTTTACAGAAGGAGAGAATTAAGACTTTCCAGAAAAAACTGATGGAACACAAAATATATAAAATGTTTTAGTGAACAGAAATTACATACCACAGATACAGATTATGAGTTTTTGGATCATTTGTAAAGTGTATGTACTGTAGATAAACTTACTCCAATGGAAAAATTGAGAGATACTAAGGAAGTTGTGCTGGCAATCCTTATCCTGTAAGTTTTGTTTGGATCTACTTGGAAAATTTGGGGTGCACATTCTTCACCAGCCTTAAACTTACACTGTGGCAGTGTGGTATTGATAAGATGAGCTGCCATTGAACAATTATATTGGCCCCTTCCATTTATGAGCAGAGACTGAAAAAAAGTTAATTTTGGAATTTCAGGAAATTCTTTCTAATCAAATTGCTGTCAAGTTGTAAAGCAATAAATCAAAGAAAGTAATGAGGGGTTACAACATTCTTTCTTAATTTCTAGTAATTACCCAGATATGTTGTCTTATTATATTAATATGAAATGATAAATAAATGAAAGGAAAATTTGTAGTTTGATACATTCAAAAGAATAATTCTTTTAGCTTTTTTAAGCAATAATCACTTCAAATATAGATTTTATTGCATGATACATTTTGTAATTTTCGCAACCAAGGTAGGTTTAACCAACTTCAGGTATAAACAAAAAAATATTCGTGCTGATAAAAAAAATATATATATTCGTTTGGCAATGAATTTGGATCCACATTTGTGCATTAAATTACCTTACGTACATAAAATTTGACAGCATGCTATTACATCTATTTTCTTCTGTGTATGTTGTGAAACTTATCCTCAATTTATTTTTATAGAAATACAATATAAAAGGAAAAAAAATGAGAGATAAGATAAAAATATGACATCTTCACTATTTATTTCAAGATAGGAGAAGGTTACTTTTTTTACGAAATTTATTAGAAAAATATTTCCTCTTCTCCCAAAATATGAATGATAGTAAGGCGGGACGAATACAAGTAATAATCTATTAATTAAGCAGTAACTATGAATTTTATTAATATTCGTGGACATTTATTAAAATACAACTTTAAAATAAACATAAGAAATAGCATATATTAATATCTAAAATATATAATTTCAAAATATAAATTTATAGAAAGAAAATAAGAATAAGTTATTAACTTAATATATAATAGGAATTTTATTTCTACTTTTCTATATCCTTATTTTATTTCTACTTTTTTTTTATTTCACTTCTAATAAATGAAGTTTGGGTATGATTATAAACTTATTCTAAACCATTTTAACTTTGTAAAAATATATTTAAGTAAAAAGTATCACCATAAGAACACAAAAGTTTATTTAAGTAAATATAATATGTATGTATACATTTGGTTTGATTTACCTCAGGGTCATTCACCCATCTCAATGGAATGGAGGAGAGACCAGCCTCTTGTTCTTGTGTGGTTTTGTGCCACCAATCACTTAAGAGAAGGTTGAACTCACCATCATAATCAAATGCTTCTTTCTTTCCCTTTGGTAAATCCACTATCAGAGAACCATATAAACCTCCTGCTCTCTGCATACCATAGTGTCCATGGTAGAAGTATGTCCCTGCCTGCACCATATTTTTTCCAGTGGAAACATCAAATATAACAAATTAAATATTAAATAAATATTATAAGTCCACACAAATCTATTATTATATTTCCAAATATTATCACAAGTGTTATAAACTCATAATATAGTTAGGTTTAATAGATTATTTTACACTTCATCTATCATCATCTTTCATATACCTTGTCCACAGTGAATCTGTAATGAAAAGTTTCACCGGGAATTATAGCACACTGCGAAATTGAAGCAGTTCCATCTGCCCAAGGTGTTCCATTCTGCATCAAAAACAATGCATGGAATAAAAATATAATATCAAATATATTTTTGGCTGCTTTTTGAATAAAAAATTAAAGAATCAGAAATCGAATTTTAAAAATTTTAGAGAAATCAAACCAAGTCAAAGAAAAATGAACAAAACAAAATTATATATGTATGTGTGGATGAATACTAAATATAAAAACCTGTCTAATTCCATGCCAGTGAATAACTGTTCCCTCTGTGAAAAGCTTGTTGGTGACGGCAATATGAAGGATGTCACCAACATGAGCTCTGATAGTGGGGCCAGGAAATTGGCCGTTGATTCCCATCACAACGTGCTCAATGCAATCTGGTTTCTGAATCATGTACTCCACATCAAACTTGTAATGCCTCACAATTCCTAGTGATGAATGAGACAAGTTCAGCCAAATGCAGATCGCTATGAGAGCTTTGAAGATCATAATGATGTTGTTTTTGCTTGGAGATATTATCAACAATTGATGAAGTTGAAACAAATGAAATGAAAAAAGTGAGAATTGAAAAGGGTTTGTGGCAATTGTGGGAGGTTGGCTTTCATGTATATATAGTAAGAGATAGCACTTAAAGAGATATTACGTCTTTAGATTAGTGTTTACAAAAATGGTGATAATTATGAATGCGTGTTTAGAAGCATGGTGGATCACGATTGTTTTAAAATTGTTTTTTAATATGACAGAAAAATGCTATAAAATGTCATTTTTTTTATAGATACGAATAGAACATGAGTATCATTTACACATGTTTTGTATGTGTAATAACTTTTCTTGGCTGCCAAGAGTCATTTCAAATCAACTTTTGTTTTTATTTCTGGCTCAGATTGTCCAATTGCTATCAATATTTCTATCAGAGCCCACCACAACGTCCATTTTCATCTTCTTCTTTTTTTTTTCTTTTTTTTTATAGATACGAATAGAACATGAGTATCATTCATAAATCATGTTAAACTGATTGAACTAGATTTTTTTCTCTTTTAAAATGGAACATAAGTTATAAGATTAAATGTACCGCGTTAAAATTATGATAGCTTTGAAGTTGATCTTTAGGGTGATAGAAAGTCATTATGTGGGTCCAACCACTATTTCTTTTCAATTACCACAAAATCAAAATTAGCTACAAAGTTTGATTTTGCAGAAAAAAAAAATGGTAGTGTTAAAGTATGACTTTGACAAATAATTTAAACTTGCTTAGATTAGGTATTAACTAATTTTGAAAAACGTTTTTTTATTCTTATAATTGATAAAAAAATATATTTTAAATAAAGGTAAAGTAATACCTACACATGTTTTGTATGTGTAACAACTTTTCTTGGCTGCCAAGAGTCATTTCAAATCAACTTTTGTTTTTATTTCTGGCTCAGCTATGAAGTAGAGCTCGGTCCCGTGATAAAGTGAATCTGATTAATGTATGTTTCTCTATATATATATATACGATTGTTGTCAAAATATTTTCTTCAACTAAATGTTATGAGTGAACGATATAGAACTTCACAAGTTATTATAGATTCTCAAATTTAATAATCTTCTTCTGTAAAAGCTGCAAATAGTAGCTTCTCTTATAATATGATATCGTTTATAATTTAAAGTTATTCAGACACACATAATGTTTTTTTTTTTTAACAGCGAAAGACATACATAATGTACTTCTTTTTCTTCTCCGAAATACAAGTTACTTGGTCCAAACAGAAAACTAATTGGTAGATATATGATAATTTAGTTTTAAAAAATATATATTTTATATATTCCAAAAGAGAATACTATCAAATTTTCATCAAGTACGGCACGTTCTCCTAAATAGGCCTTAAAATAATAAAATTATACAAGTAGTTTTTAAAATATTGAATATTCATGAATTTAGTTTATACAATGATATATTTATTACCCTTCAGGAAGTAGTTCGAAAAACATTTTAATATTTGAGGAAGTGTTTGGTGTAACTTTAAATATCAGATTATTTCTTAATTTAGAAGAGACAATAACACTTCGAAATAAAATCGGTCATTTATTCAATTCTAAAACTGATTTTCAAAAGTATTAAATTATAATGCATTTTGAAAACTTAAACTTCAACACTTCATCCATGAACCACGATTTTCATATGGGAATAAAGATATGCAAAGCCACCCACTTGTTAAATGTGCTCTCTTTTTTTCATTTTTATTTATACTTGTTAAATTTTTCACAACAATGTAAGAACTATGTTTGACCATTTTTGGATACAATTGAATTTCTCTAAAGGGTGGCAATAAAAGATTCTCTAACTGGTTAGCGTTTATTTGTAACTTTAATAATTTAGTATTTCTCAACCGAACTTAACTCTAGCTTAAGCTAACCTTAATGTTCAAAGTTTGTGGCCCAATTACTAACAAACACTTGGTTCAAGTCGAATTAAACTAAATTTTTAAGTTGAAATTTCATATATATTTAAAAAGAAATACTTCATTAAAAGGGTTAGCCAAATTTTATGAAAAAAAAATAACAAGTCAAAATATTAGATAAATACTGTCAGAAGTGGGATTTGAACCCACGCCCTCTCTCGAGGACCAGAACTTGAGTCTGGCGCCTTAGACCACTCGGCCATCCTGACAATTTATTAATGATGTTGAGCAATTAATTTATTTATAGCAATAATATAGTAATATTAAAATACTGTAACCAACATTATTTATGTAAGCGTAGATAGAATCATCAGTGGAATTGTATAATAAAAATGTTAGAATTCGACGTTCTAAAATTGTTTGCATTTAATATGTGCTGCGAAACTAGCTCTATTGAAAGCGTTCTCAAATTTGCTGGTTCTTTTCTTTGCACAACGCGACAATTCTAAATGCTGCAATACCAAACATGGTTTTAAAAGAGAGACGCTATATTTCAACTTATTATCCAATTTATTATACCAAACATGCCTTCACTTAGAAGAGCAGTGAACAAAAAGGAGGCCGCTATATTTCAACTTATTATCCAATTTTTACTAATGCATAACCAAACAAAATATGATACTTATCTTTTATTTAAAATAATAAAGAAAGCAATTGGAAGACCTCAAACAAAATGCATAACGTAACCAAACAAGATGTTATAACAATTGAGTTGTTGCATTGGAACTTATTACCAGCGCTTGCCATGATTTCTTTATAGCCGTGAATGATTTCAGCTTTGATAAATGATCCCAATTCTCTAAACGACGAATTCAAACAATGAGTGCACTGATGGTGAGTTTGAAAAGGATACAATACCATGTTTTCTTGCTAAAACAAATTAGTTTATATGTTTCGTAGTTAATTACCAATTGAATCCAATGTAAGCAGCAGAAGGAAGGAGCCATTTATTTAAAAACCTGTAAATCACTCTAAATTAAATTGTCCATTTATTTAAAATCCCCTCCACTAATATCTGAACGCAGTTTCACTTTCCCAAACATCATAAGCGTCACCTTTGTAAGAAAAGCAGAACAAGAGAATATTCCTAGTATCATTATCCAGTTTGTAACCACATCAAATCCTAAAGAGTAAACCATCTTTGAAGAAAGTTTTTCCCCTTGCACAAGATATTCACTGACACCCAGCAAAAGCTATATATGTGAAGTGAACCACGGCGACAAAGAAACAATAACAGGGTTTGCAATAGGAACTGACAAAAAGTACTGCTTTACAGTGGGGAGGAATGCGTGTCAAATATTTTCAAGAGTAACCAAGTCGACTTTTTTCTAGTATTACATCAATAGATATTCAAGTCTCAACATCATTGTCAGATCATAATATTGTTACAGATGCCAATGCTTTTCAGTATGTAAATTTACATATACCAGAGATCACATTTACCACTGCCCATTACACTATGAAGTAATACACTTGAATTTTAGAATATATATAATGAGATCCTACCACATCACGTTATTCACGAGCAGTTTGTATCGTAACTTACAAGACCCAACAACTCTGGACCTTCCAAACGAGGGTTATTCTCAAAGCTACAGCATTGAAACAAAAAAAATGCTTATTCAACGGGTAACAGGAAAGATAACCAGGTAGCAGAAAACATGTTCTAGCTAGAATCTAGAGTGCAAACTTTGAAATTATTTCAGAATCAATGCACCAGAAAAATGCAGGAAGACTGACTATAATGAACTTATAGAACAGATCAATGCAATCAGATTCACTGCCATCAGTATTCACAAATACATTGTTACAGGACAGCGGATTTAATTAAATCAAAATTTTGCATTCCTATTGTCCAATGAAACGATTGGAGAATGCCTATTACATACAGCTATATCATTATAACACAACAATAAATAACAATCAAATATCACCATAACAAGTTAACAGGTCCATAAATAGAATGTGAATAACAGTTTAACAGGACCTTCATGAATAGAATGTGAATACGACATATTTAACATCTTACTCATTAAGCAGTACAAATTGCATCAGAGTGAAAAATATAGCAGTGTATGGCAGAAAAGGTTACTAGGTTTCTCGTTATTGTCCCCTTTCCCTCAGCCCAACATAAAAACAAACAAAACAAAAATAAACAAACAAAACCAAAAAAGAAGGCACAGGACAGATGTATAGGGACATACTTATTCAATGGGATATGCTCGAATGGCCCAGAGGTAGGAATTGTACCGCATAAATCATTGTTGGAGACATCCCTGAAAATAAGTTAATGGTTAGTCTCTTTGAAATCCCACATCTTCATCATACCAGCAAATAATCCTATCATGATCAACAAGTAAAGACAACACTTTTACTTACACTACTTTAAGGCTCGAAACAGCAGCAAGTTCCTTGGGGATAGGGCCAGTAAGTCGGTTGTCATTTAGTCGTCTGCAAAGAAATCACAAATGAGCAACATGCGAGTGCTGAATATTTTATTCCACAAAATAACAATCAAAGGTTTCACCAGTAAGCAACTGGTAAGTTAAACCATATCATATTGAAAGACTAATAGCTTCGAACACTTCAAAAATGGAATTACTAAGATTGCCACTTATTTTAGATTATAACGTAGCTTCCTTTCATACTCTGGGAAAGCAAATAGTTTTCAATAGGTCATGCACTGACTAATAGTTTGATTTATGAAGGATTTTTGGATGTTGCTCAGACATAGCCCATCAAAATTTATAGACTGAGAATTTTCATATTACACAGGAACCCTTTGAGTTACTTAGTTTGTTTATAGATTGAATCATACCACTGTTGGGACCGAAATCATCTCAATCTAATCAGAATGAGTCAGTCATACTAGAGCCTCTCTTCACAAAGTCATCAGCCATATTTATGGAGCCTCTCTTCACTCAGTCATGAGCCTCTCCTCTCTTCCTTAATGGCTTTATTTGTCTATTCTAAGGATAAGATAGTAAATTACTTTATTTTCCCTTCTCTCTCTTCCTTTGAACTAAACACTCGATTAATATTCCTCCTATGAGTGAGGTTTAAATAAATTTGGATATGAGCATGTGATTTTTGGAAGCAATTGATTTCAATCTACTGTGATGATTCAGATGTCTTAACATCAAATATATGCCCTACTGCTCAACATCATAACATCAACCACAAAGCCCACAACTGTCCATGTCCAAAATTTACATAAAATGTATAACTGAAAAACACCAAAGTCCATGAGTAGCTATCCAAATGTTCTTGTAATTCTCCTGCATCATTCAAACTCTTGTGAGAAGTTCAAATGAAAGGATAGTGGAAGCAAAGGCCACAGATCAGTCCAGTCATGCTTAATATGCTATTACAGACTTACAAAAAGACAAGATTCTTCAATTTCCCCAATGAAGACGGAATAGTGCCAGATATGTTGTTGTTGTACAAGTCCAAGCTAACTAGACTCTTCAGGTTTCCAAGTTCTGGAGGAATAGTTCCTTGAATGTTGTTCTTGTACAACTCACTGCATCGAATTAAAAAAAAAAAACACATAAAACACAAACAAAATGTGAAGTGCTATAATTCACAGCAAATGGCAATAGATCAATCATTTTAGTAAAATATGAGCAAATATGAAACATATCTATGAAGTACACTAGCCTTTATAAAAAGTCGAGAAAATCTAACATAGCTACATATCATATATATGAACAATGTATAATACTGAAACAATAAAGCATTTTTCCACAATGAACCAAAAAATGGAAATTGTCCTCTTTATGGATGATCTCAAGGGAGAAATGAGATTGATATTATTCATACCTGAAGACAATAGGAAATAATTTATGATTACAGTAATTTATACTTTTTATTTTGTTCACAGTATGTCCTTGAAGTTTTCTTAATTGAGATTTCATAATTGCAATTATATATTTATAATTTATTTTTTATATTTTTATACATATCTAGATGTGTCAGATACGTCCAGATAGATTTATAGAATATTTGTATTGTCGGATGCACACAATCTGACACATTATTGTATCTGTGCATCATAAGAGCACATTAAATAGACTCAAAGTCCTCTGTTTTTCCAATTTACAAATAGAACATGATTTTTTATGATAATGATTCATAGCACATATTTTGTTGACAAGTATCTCACATGCATGGCCAATATGATTTTAGAATAACTAAATCACCGAATCTAATAACAAATATGTACCATATCTAATACATATATTATATCTATCCATCATACGAGCACACCTAAACGACTAAGTTACAATAGGCAAAAAATATTAAGCAAAAATTAGAAAACATACAGATACTGCAGATGCTCGAGCTTCCCAAGTTCAGGTACCAAATGTCCAGATAGGTTAGAGTTACCAAGATCCCTGTAGAAAGCACCATAATTATCACCATAAATGTGGAGAAAATATTAACAGATTCAGTCAATCCAACACATTTTAGTTAACAATCTATGAAGAACAATAATATCCTTTTATTCTCCTATCTTATCCAATACACATCCATACTTTCATATAAGTGAAACAAGAAGTATCTAAACTACTACCAAAAGAAGAAGCAAATTTAATTTACTATAGCTACATACGACACATAGAAGCATGAGTTGCAATACATATCTATTATGTTTTATGAATTTGTGCACATCTAATGCGCACTTTACATATATTGTATAAAACATATTTTAAACTTCAACACCATAAATCAATCAGAAATCATCGCTAATGTAACTTTTACGCTAATTATTATAAAAGTCAACAAAATTTTCAATTTGCGATTGGATGACGCCAAATTTACACTGTCAATACATAGATTATTTTCTCAACTACGAACTTATACATGTATAATGTACAATATTTATGCATCATAGGCATCTAATTAAACTACATAAAAGAATTCCAATTACATAAACACCACAACAAACATGTAAGTAAGAAATTAAGCAAGTCTGGAAAGTTAACTATTAACAGGAAGTAATTCGATGAAAACGCGGCTTTGTCTGTTTCATGAATATAAAAACAAACGAATCCAACCGCAAACAGTGAACCCTGCAACCTCACGGAGGATCCCTCAATTTCACAAAACAAATAACAAAATAACAAAAATCGGCAAAAAACAACACCACGTGATAAAACAGGCAGTAGCAGCAGTGCTAATTAACGCAACAAACGCTAACAATTAAGAAGAATCGTGCACGGAAACGGAACTAACTAGTCTTAAAATCACAGAAACAAACAAAACAGAGAGAGAGAGAGAGAGAGAATACACTCGAGTGACTCGGTTGTCCTGGTTGCAGGTGACGTGGAACCAAGTACAAGGACTCACGAGCGTGGGATCCCAGCTCTGGAGGACGTTGTCCGGGTCCGAGAGACTCCGTTTGAGCGTGTAGAGCGCGTCGCCCTCGGAATTGCAGGCGCCGAGGCGGAGCAGAGTTAGGGTTACGGAAACGGAGAGGAGGAACCGCATGGAAGTGCAAGCTGCTGCTGCTGCCATGGTTGATCTGAGCTTCAACCGAACACCTCTCCGCGCCTTGTTAGGGTTCTCGATCTTATTCGCCGGGCCTCAACAACCGCGCAGAGAAGAAGGAAGCAGAGGAAGAAGTTCTAGAGATAGAGAGAGAGGAAGGAAGAGGGAAGAATCTTGTGAGAGAGAGAAAGAGAAAAGACTTGAAAAGGAAGTATCGGCTTTGGGAATAACACAGAGCAGTAAAACATGGCGAGCTGCGGTCTTATAATATACTATATAGTGTTTAGTTTTTCAAATCAGCTTTTTATATTACAGTTTAATTTTTTTAATATGTTTTCATTTTGATTTTTATAATTTCCTTTTGTTAATATAAAATCTTAAGTCATTGCTTTAATTAATTATTAGGTGTCACATATTCTTATTACGTTACCACATTAGTCTATATGATTTAAAATAATCACTTCTTTAAAAAATGAACGGTTAGCTTCTAATATTGAAATAAAAGTAAATTCATTTCCAGAGTTAGAACGAGAAAATTCAAGAAAAAAATTTATGAACTAAAATTATATTTAATTAAACGCTTTTCTACTTGCAATTAATCCAACAATAGTTTAACATGGGTTTTTTTAACAAACGGTTAAATATGGTTTTTTGAAACGTTATGAATGTATTAAAATATAATTATCGATCTCCTCAGCACTAATTAAGATTCCTTATTCTATTTTTACTCCTTTTAAAATAGTTAAATAATAACACATTTTTATTATAAAAAATAATAAATTTACCAGTTATAACCACTTGTAATTTTTTTAACTTGTTTAAAAAAAAAAGTTTCATTGTTTTGCCACTAATTTTGTGGTCTTTGCCCTCTGTTTTCACATTAGCTTTCTGTTTTTTCTTCTGTTTTTATGTTGACTTTTGATGTGCCCTTTATGGACAATTTTCTGTACTTGGTCATTAGCGGATGTCACGCACTGAAGAGAGGAAAATAATTGTTTCTCAAAAAACCCAATGACGAAATTCTCTTATTTGTTGTTAAATTAAAACATAAATTTTCCTCTTTAGTTAATTAAAAGAAATGATTATACAAATTTTAAAATTAATAATGTAAAATTGCATATATCAGCCTTACTTGAGTTGGAAATATTTAGAATACGGTTGAATAAATTCCTCTAGTAAGATGTATGAATAATTCATTTATGAAAAAAAAATAACTTAATGGTCCCTGCTGAATACGCAGATAAAAAGTACAGGTGAAAATAAAATGGTAAGTTGTGTATTGTGTGTTGTGGTGGTATATTTGGTGAGTGGCGTATGCTGTGTGATAATGCCAAGTCTGTGCAACCACCATTATTGACACCACCTAAAGTGGTTGAGAGGATCCAAATTGGTTTAATAATTTATGGCTGTGGTGCTGCTGCACATAGTGACTTTCGTCAACGGATCCATCCACTATTTTTGTTATAAGGATAGTCATCTTCTAATCTTCTCCAAATCCCATTTGTAGTTCTCAAATCGTTAAAATGGGTATAAATAGATGAAATAATGTGTTAGAAGTGTTTATTATGATATGAATATACGAATTATTGTAAGAAATGAATACTTGTGAACTAACCGCTTTTGCAAATTTATTTTCTATATTTTAGACTTGACGATGTAAAATAATCTTCTGAAAAACATTAGGTTGGTATATTTGGAGGATTTGATGTTATTTTTTATATTTTAGACTTGTAAGATAATGTTTTGAAAAACATTAGGTCGGTATACTAAAGGATTTGATGTGTTAGTGAGATTGACTTTAAGTATTTGACTTTATCTCTTTATTTTGATTTGAAAAACTTTTTTGGATAAATTATCTTTTCAAACTCGGATCATTCCCATGATATGGATAAAATTTTTAAATCAAACGTTTCTTTCTTCTCTGCTTGAGGGAGGAGGATATCTACAAAGACACTTGACGATCAAGTTAGTCTAAGTACAAGTGAAAAGAGATACGAATAGTTCTCATATTTGAGAGGGGTGTCCCTTTATTTATAGGAATGGTATTGGGTCAGTCTATTGTTTAATAGACCCATTGGTAGGCCCATCAAACCCATTGGTAGGCCCATGATGGTAAGTTCCATTAGTAGCATAAGCTTGAGTTTAATCTTGTTAATCATGCTTATGGGCTCCGTTCCTCGGGTGAGATGACGAACTTTGTCGGTTCACCATTGCCCTGCCAAAAAAGGCTTTGAAACCGACTTTTCGTAGACAAATTGTTTTTGGTCTATAGTACCCAAGCCCTCCAAGGCTTGAGTGATTTAACTATTTGTTGGAAATCACGAAGAGTCTTAAGATAAAACGTCTCTCTGAAGACGACTTGGGAGTCTTAGGGTTGAGATGAGGGTGTCTGAGAAGATTGTGTTACACATTAAGAATACTAAGAAGATTGTTCGCGAGTCCTTAACAAAGGTGTTGTTGGATGCGATTGCAGAATTTGGTGGACGTATTCTTCATAATGCTACTTGACTCAAGGAGGGGATTATGAAGCTTTCTTCCTATCCAAGATCAAGAAGGTGAAGAAGGAGCTTAAGGGCGTTAAGAAAGAATATTTACAAATACATACTGATGAAGGCAAATTTGATATTAACAAAGATTTTTATAAGGGTGAGCTCATACTACTTGATGACATCTAAGATGAAGAGACCTCAACTATTGGCCCTTAAGATGACCCCTTTGCAACTAGCCTTTCTCAACCTGAAGAGCATGTTGAAAGGGTAGAATAGCCATAGTTAGATTGAATGTATTTCTTTTTGTCCTCTTTTGAATGAATATACTCTATATGATAATGAGGTTTTAATGGCAATTTTATATTTTTGCTAAAATGCTCACTTTGTTGCAATGTAAAGTTTTCTTAGATTTTTTCAATTATGAGTTCGAGAAGACTAAGACAATTGTAATTATAAAACTTGTTTAAGTGTGGTACTCGGAGGTTACCTAGCTCTTAATCTTTAATGGCTTACTCAATTTGAAAAGTTTATTTTGTATTTTCATATTTGACTTTTATTTGTCAATAATTTTGAATAAATTTCAAGCACATGAATAAACTTGGATGAACATTGAAGTAGTGGGTACTTGGACAATCAAAGTCTCATACTTAACATGTATTCAGTTGGTGCTTGATTAAGGTTTTCATGAAAATCGACTCACTTTTAACCAAGTGGAATTATATTAAGGTATGTCAGAAGGAAATGATTTATGATCCAAAAGTGTGATTTGTGGAGCTTGAAAATTCTGAAAAAAAAAAAAGTATTGGTAACAATATTTTTATGATGAGTAGAGATGTTCAAGTTGAAATGACAAGCTCATGAAATTCATAATCAAAGAAACAAATCAGTTGAGAACAACTTTTAGAGAGGTTATCAATTTATAGACTTGCGTCATAATAATCAAGTAATCCCAAACTCTGGAGTGTTTGAAATTAAAAGTTGCATCTGTGAATTTCCATCATGATATCTTAAGTTCACCCCTTTGATTGGGATAATTTGGAAATAACTCGAGCAGTGAGAAGAGAAAAGACAAAGCACTAGACTTGGGCGGGACCAATATATTCAACTATATAGAATTGTGTTCCTTCTAATTTGAAATTGATCATATAGAGCAAGAAGCAGGAAGCTGAGATTCCAAAGGAACTAATGAATCCCCCAAAATTTTCCTTCTGCTTGATGACTTTCCATAGTCTATCAGCTTTGTAATTGGGCAGAAATAAAATATTTAACCCCTTGTGCAATTATCCAGGAGTCATATACTTTGTGTGTAACAACAAGATTATCAAATTCCTATGATGCAGATAAATTAAACGTAGATTGGATGAAATATAAAATAAGGCTCGAAAATTCAAAATCTTTAATCTCAAGATACACAAGGCAATACATGCATCATTCATTTAGGTAACATAATCATATGATGGATGATAATCCCATTACTCATTAGAATAAGTCCAGTGAAGTGGGTGATGGTCAAATAGTAACACAACACAATTCACATTCACTTTATCATATCTCAACTCATCTCGTTCATATATTACTTTTTATCTCTCCAGCCAAGGGCTTCAAAAGTAAATAAAGAAATAAAATAAAGTATACCATTTGATTCAATCGTGGAGATGTTAGGTATATGATAAAGCTAACTTTATGGGTATTAAAAAGTGGACTTTAAGTCTAACTTAACCTCACAAAATCGATTTGTAAGGTGAGATTTGCACCCATTTATAAACTATTGAAATGTCTCATCTATAGTCAATGTGGTATCTCTAACACGGCCCCCTCACGTTGAGACTCCTCAACTCAAGCGTAAAACTTATATGTAAGGGTAGTTCGATAGCGGCCCGATAATTGATGGTCAGATAGGCCCAACAACTTTACTAGGATATGCTCTATATCATATCAAAAGTGAACTTTAAGCCTGACTCACCCTTACAGAACTGACTTGTAAGGTGAGGTGTGTGCCAATTTATAAATGATTGAGAGACCTTATCTCTTGTCAATATAGGATCTCCAACAAATATTGGGAAAATTGAGACTTTGAGAACATCCTGTGATAGTTGTAGGCAACAATTCAATTCTTTTACATTCTTTTAAGTTTTCTTATTGAAGAGAATATGTCGATTTCGAGTCAAGGTCGAGAACCCCACTCAAAAATAGGATTCTATCAAACTTTACTCACGTTAAATAGACGATCTCGAAAGCCCTACGATGCTAAAAGGCTTTAAAGCTTCTATATTCTTGATTCTCGTTTCGAGAGATTGAGACACTTAAGTTGCACTCAACAATCATGGAAACTAGTGGAGTAGAATGACAATGGGTATTCGAAAACAACAAACAATAACCAAAGGATGAATCAGTGTCGAAACGTCGTAGGTCATTTCCACAAACGCAAAGCCTTTGCATTTTGCCTCAACAGTGTAACTCACTATACGGATTATCTCAACGGCACAGGCAGCAAGCTTCACAGTGGTGGCAAAGTCGCCTACGAGCTCGCGGGAGGGTGATACACGGGTTTGAATCCTTCGTGAATTCAAGTTATCTTCGGGTGCATGAGGACTTATTTGGATTCTAGAGAGGACGAGATGATGAGGAGAACAAGAAAGTAAGGAGGATATTACGCTATATTTTCATGATAGAATTATGGTGATAAAGGGCATAAAAGCCAAGAATCATGAGAAGGATGAACATTATCTTTATTTAGATACTCAGTTTCTCATAACTTTCATGAAATGTTTACACTTAGATTCTTGAGTCAAAAATTGAAGATAATGAGAAAATAGAAACCGCCGAGTGTTGGTAGGTTCAGGTCGGGATACGCAAAGTACATGGGCTCAATGCTGAAGTTTGAAGGAGACGAGAACGAGTTCATGAACACGGTCAAGGAAGTATCCATTTTGTGTGGAAACGAAAACTGGTTTGAAGAGCTTGATTGTTATAATTTTGAGTGTTTGATGAATTTTTGGTGTTTTTTTAACATTGTGAGGGCATTGGTAATGACTTACTGGATGTTCAGTCATTCTTCTTGTGGGCCTTTCGAGATTAAGAGCTCCCAATTGGATTTTTCCTTACTTTTATTCCCCTTTGTAAGCACATAGCGAGCATAATCAAAGTACATTGCTAACCGATTCAGTATGAAGATGTCCAGATTTTCCTGAATAAACTATTCTTGAAGATGGTAGCATGATCTTGTCTTAAGGGTTCTGGAATAACTCAAAGATCATGCATTTATAGGAGAAGAAAACAAAAACACAAAGCTGGCTTGTAGGGTGAGGTTTGCACCCACTTATAAACTATTGAAAGGTCTCATATCTAATCAATGTGGGATCTCCAGCCCAACAACCTTGTTAGGATAGACTCTGATACCATATCAGAAGTAGACTTTAAGCCTAACTCATCTCTAGAAATTCGGCTTGTAAAGTGAGGTTTGTACCCATTTATAAACTATTGAGAGACCTCATCTCTAGTCAATGTGCGATCTCCAACATACCCCTCTCACGCTGAGACTCCTTAATCCAAGCGTAAGACTTATATGTAAGGATGGTCCAATAGCGGATAGCCCGATAGGCCTAACAAACTTGTTAGGATAAGCTATGATACCATATTAGAAGTGAACTTTAAGCTTAACTCAACCTTACAAAATCGGCTTGTAAGGTGAGATTTGCACCCACCTATAAACTATTGAAAGGTCTCGTCTCTGATCAATGTGAGATCTCCAACAAACTGAAAAAAATTAAGAAACAATAGAGATAGCACAAAAGAATAAAGCACAATGCAAAATCCAAGTGTTTAATAACATGCCTTGTAAGACAATCGTGTCTCAGACGACTATGATTAATAGGCATGTTGGAACAGGTTATTTCTGTTGACGTATTAATTTTTTTGATGAGATAAACATTATATATGTTTTGTTGATGTGTGCAGAGCTTGGGACTCTTGAAGTTGTGAAGAAGTGGGCCTTTGAAGAAAATTGTCATGCGTGTAATGCACTGATTGGAAGGTATTCTAAATGTTTCCACATTGATGAAGTTTTTGGATAGTTTAATTGTAGGGTTGAGAAGGATGTGATTTATTGGTGTGTCATGATAAGGAGATCGACTAATCATATCAAATGGGTAGCAATAATTCAAGCTTTTGAAGATAGTAACTTCCAATCACTTTTAGGAGACTTAATCTGTACCTTTTGAAGATATCAGTTCTATAACCGTTATTTAATGCGGACGATATAGAAAATTCGTGATATTTTATATCAAATTTCAACAAAAGTAAAATATATTCATATTGTGTTGGTTATAAACATAATTGACTTAAAAAAACATTATAAAAACAATAAATGATACATATATCAGTTATAAGCCGAAACCGATATAACATAGAATTAACAGATATAAATAATCTTATATTATACTGATTCTAGTTTATAACTGATTTAATATGTATTTTTTTTAAATATAAGATGTAATGATTTGATAATTTATAATTAATATAAAAAAGGGAAAATAAGAAAGAGAGATATGTAATAATAGAACTCGAGATATCCGGAAACAATTTAAAAATAAATAATTTTTTAAATTAATATATGACTAATTTTTTATAATTACGTTATATTTTTTAACACTTTTATTCTTTTAGTTACTTTTACTGAAAATATTGTATAAAGTAAGCTTACTTATATGTAAAACTTGTTAGGAATACAAAATAATATCAATTTAATTAAATATCTGACAAGTGAAGAGAACTTTCGAAAAGAAATATGTCAAATTTATCTTTATTGAAAAATAAAATAACCAGTCAAAATTATAGGCATTGAAAGTTGTGCAAAATGGATCATGTTGTGTAAAAAGAGAAAATTTATGAGTAAAATTTAGTGAAATTGACAATAAAGACAAAAAAGAAAATGAAAAAAAGAAAGTTTAAGAACTAAAAGAAAGTTTAGGAAAAAAAAAAGACTATAAAATACTAGAAAGACTTTGTTTCTATAACAGAGAAAACATGTGGTCAACATAAATAATTAAAGGGATAATACTTTTATTTTTTCATTTTTTTATATTGATAATGTTCATTTTAAATTTTATAATATGAAATAGAAAAATACTTTATTTATGATAAATGAGGGAATCACATTGTTATAGATATAAATTATAAATTATATGAGCAAATTGTGTTAAAAATATAAATGATCAAATTGTGTGTGCTTATATGTTTCTTATTTTTACCAGTGGAAGGGACGTATGTAGTATGTTAATATTTTAAAATAATGTAATGTAAAAGATTATATAGTAAATAATGAATAATCTGTGCTGTGTTTTTAGAACTCCTTCCATGCTCTGTTTTCTTTCTTACCAAGTGAAAAATATATTTTATGATTTTTGCAAATACCAATTCTGATATAAGAATGAAAAGATAATTTAAAACAAAAAATTATGTATTGAGATTTGGAATTGGCAACTGGATTTGGTATTTTTCTTTTCATTTTAATATCTTTTAGAAGTTCTTGAAAACGAAAACTGCATTATATGTTCTATGTAAAGAGGATTAGCGTTTGTGCTCTAAAACCAGATGCTTGCTTTAGGGACTGATTTTGTTCAGAGGATCCATTGTTTTAATTTTAAATTTCATTTTTATTTGTATTTCTTAAAAAGTTTATTAGTTTTACTTTACTTCCCCTTCTTGGGTAACATTGACTGCACTTTTTGTGTATTCATTTGCTTGCATTGCATGTGCTTTTTGAGTACTTTTATCTGTTTAAAATGCAGTTTGTTGGTTACTTAACTGATCTATTCCACCCCATTTTGTTTTAGTAATAAATATTACTTGTTAATTCTTCTTATTTAAATTTATAGAAACTCAAATATATTATTAAAAAAATTAAAATATTTTATTTTCAAATATAATAACAGCAAATATATAACAATTACATTTTAACTGTAAACCCTCCATATAATTTTAGATAAATAAGTAAATTAATTATTTAAATTTGTGAACTTTATTTTTTTTAAATAACTATTTATTTAAATATATAAATTAACTAATATATTTAACTGAACATTATGTAAATATAAAAATCTTTAAATTTAAAATAAAATATTTTTGAATATAATAACTACAAATTTATAATAAACTATTATTACTAAATAAATAATTAAACCAAAGAAAATATTATTGTTATTAATATTTTATTTTTTTAATAAAACTGTATTTAAATAATTAAATAAAGATCTGTACCTGCCATTTTAAAGTTGTTGGGAATATCATCTCCTCCACATTCCTTTTATACTAATTAATTTGTTTTAGCAGTTTATATTTTTGATAGTTATTAAAAATTGTCAGATATCTTGTTTTATAATATTATTTTTTTAAACAAGTATTAAATATTAACGGATTATAATTTAATATATGAGATAGTTATTTAATTTAATATCTAAATTATTATTATTTATAATACTTGATAAATATGAAGTTAGTTTTAATAATATTATTAAATTATTATTATTTTTCTACTGGTAAAATCAATTACATTTTAAATATAAACCCTCCATATAATTTTAGATAAATAAGTAAATTAATTATTTAAAATTTTGAACTTTACATTTTTAGAAAAAATAACTATTTATTTAAATATATAAAGTAACTAATTAATTATCATATATTTAACTGAATATTATGTAAATATAAAAATCTTTAACTTAAAAATAAAATATTTTTAAATATAACAATTACAAAAATATGATAAAATATTATCACTAAATAAATAATTAAACCAAAGAAAAATATTATTTTTATTACTATTTTATTTTTTTAATAAAACTGTATTTAAATAATTAAATAAAGATCTATACCTGCCATTTTAAAGCTGTGGGGAGTGACATCAATTTATATGCATAATCAAAGTTGTATCAGTTATGAACTTGAAACTGATATCATCTCCTCTATATTCTTTTTATACTAATTTTATGTTGATAGCCAATTTATTTTAACAGTTGATATTTTTTTATACCTATTTTATATATTATCTAGTTCAAATAAAAGTTATCAGACATCTTATTTTATAATATTATTATTTTTTTAAACAAGTATTAAATATTAACTGATTATAACTTAACATATGAAATAATTATTTAATTTGACATCTAAATTATTATTGTTTACAATACTAAGTTAGTTTTAATAATATTATTAAATTATTATTATTTTCCTACTGGTAAAACTATTAAGTTTAAATTTCTTATAAAATAATTAATTTTTAAATAAAATAACAGTAGGTTCAAACTTCTTTGTCCATTTTTAGATAAAAAGTTATACATTACAAAATACATGCTAGGAGAGAATAATAATAAATGAGAGAATTACATTGTTATAGATCTAAATTATAAATTATACAAGCAAATTAAGATTTTATCCTTTAAATTATGTCAAAAATATAAATGATCAAATTGTATATGCTTATATGTTCATTCTTTTTTTACCAGTGAAAAAGACGTATTGTATCTTAATATTTAAAAAAAATGTAATATATATAGTAAATAATGAATAATCCGTATGTTGTATCTTAATATTTTTAAAAAAATAATATATATATATATAATAATGAATAATCCGTATTCTCTTTTTAGACCTTGGTGCTCATGCTAAACACCAATTTTGAACAAGGGAATGTTTTATAATTTTGCACATCGAT
>Ga0209489_104457_pt1 | contig 25759 bp, 20 predicted proteins | sample SiratrowhiteBW_FD_187527 | JGI IMG/M metagenome (GOLD analysis project Ga0209489, IMG submission 187527) | Root nodule microbial communities of legume samples collected from California, USA - Siratro white BW (SPAdes) (version 2) | ecosystem: Host-associated > Plants > Roots > Nodule | place... | reverse complement strand
CTGTCTGTTTCTGAAATTTAATCTGGTTTTCAGTATACTGGTTTTTCAGATTTCATATTTGTCTGCAGTGCACTGATTCTGTTTGATTGGTTTTCATATTTGTAAATTGTTTGAACCTTTGTAGATTTCAGTCTAAGTTTCTTTAAAGACTTTGTATTCTCACATTGAAAAGCAAATTTCGAAAAGATTCAAAAAGGGTTCAATTCACCCCCCCCTCCTGAACTTAGGCCAAACACTTATTTTAACAATTTCATTAGAGACCATGTCACTAATGGTGATTGTGAAATTCAGTTTGTTAACACTGAAAATCAGCTTGCTGATCTTCTTACAAAGCCTCTTAATAAAGAGAGATTTAAGTTCCTTCAAAATGAACTTGGAATTATTGATTTTAAATTTGCGAAATAAATCAGTTTATGCTGAATGAATTGGCTGATTTTTTTACTTGACTGTTTTACAAATTTTAGTGTTAAATTTCATTCCTGAACAGTTCACTGGATCAGTTTTTAGTTTTACATAGTGCTTAACCAGTTTTGATTTCTCTTACTGGATTAGTTTTTGATTTCATTTACTGTTTTAGTTTTTAAGTTTTCATTTACTGTATCAGGTTCACATGATTACTCACTTTTTTAGATCAGTTTTTAAAATCTGATAAATAGCAATGTTAAAACTAACTGGATATTGATATCTGATCAAATGCTAATTCTGGATGCATGTGAAACTGTGTTGGAGTTACAATGCAACCAAAGTGGTGCTGTGTAACTGAAAGCATTCGAGTAGAACCATGCACAGTGGAACCCAGCGAGTTGAAGAGCTGAATAAGACAAAACAAGTTGACACTCATGTTTAGCATGTGAAGAGAGAGAGACAACGCGAGATGCCACATGGCACTGCATCAGTGGAGAGTCAACTAGTCAAAAAGTTGTTTTTGAAGATTTTCTGCAGCTAAGTATAACCTGCTCTGAACTGATTGCTTGTAGAATCTCAACAAACTGCAAAAGCTGTTTTGCGTTTTTGAATTGTCAATCAATGTGCTGTTTTCCATAGAATTGTATTGCATTAAGTAGAGGGTTGAGCATGCATTCATTCGCACACTACTTCACTGCCTTATTCGTTATGTGTGTAAAGTTCAATTTTCCTGCAACCCACTCTTCCACCGAAAATGGCTTCTCCCTCCAACCCACAAAAAAGAACCAAAAGGGCCATGGTGAAACACTCTGGATCAGACAGTGACAACAATGAACCAGATTATCTGGACAGGTGGTTTGTTGGAAACTAGGAGAGTATAGAAGAGTACTACAAAATGTACAGTAGGAAGATCATCGTTACTCCGAAAGTGCTGAGTCTTGAGTGGCTCAAGGAGGAGAAACTTGATGAAGTTCGTGACATGCTGAAGTTTCAAAAGCTGGACAGATTCTTGAAGCTGACTGGGAACACTTACCCAGATTTGGTTAAGGTGTTATTGACCAACATCTGGCATGATGAGGAAAATCTGTACTCACAGGTGAAGGGCATTGACATAGCAATCAATGAAGAGGTTTGGCTGAGTGTCACTAGCCTGAAGAATGATGGAGCTACTGTTAGCAGAGGAAACACATCTGAACTAGGGAACTTTAACAAAGTTCAGTTCTACAAATCATGCTTGAGGAATCAAGAATTTGCCTCAAGGACGTTCAACGTTACTTGCTGCTATACCAAGAATACTGGCGTACATTGTGATCTGGGTGCTGACCCCCCGTTGTCTGAATCATGCAACATTGACTAAGGAGGATCTTATACTCATGTACTGCCTCATGAATAAGATCAAAGTCAACTAGGTTAATATGATTCGTGAACATTTGTTCAAAGTGGGGAAGAAACTGGAATATCGCATCCCATATGTGATACTGCTATCACAGTTTATTGAATATTTTGATATAGATGTGGAAACTGAAGTTGTTGAAGAAATCAAGGCGCTGAACCAGATTACTACTGCAAATCTCACCAAGATCGGACTGAAGAAGATGAAGAATAAGAAATGGATTTGCAAAGCTGATGAAAAATTAGTTGATGATGAAGAAGAAGAAGAAGAGAAATCAACTAATGATGAGGATAAGGATGATGAAGATGAGGATCAAGCTGAACCAGAACCAGAAATACTTGCTGCTCCAAGTCAAGACTCCTTTTCCAGATTCGAACAACTCATGATGACACAATTCAGTCAATTGGAAAACCAAAATCATAGTCATCACAGTACTGTGAAACACACTTCCAGTTTATTGAAACACAAGTTGAAGACATCCAGTCCAAGATAGGGACTTTGTTCTTTCCACCAAATGAATAGGGCATTTGCATTTGCATATCTAGTGGTGATTTCTCGTCCATTTGATGAATCCAATGGGGGAGAATTAGGTGTGTGTGTGTGTAAGAAGTGTTGTGGTTATGGTTGTGGTTGTGGTTTAGGAGTCATGTTTTATGTTTAGTCTACTGCTTGCTTGCTTTCTGTGATATTTTCTGCTGCTGATGTTTCATGTTTTATGTTACTGTTACTGCTCTGATTTGCTGGCTTATCCAGCGCAGTCCAAATGTCAGTTTGTTATGCCTGTATCAGTTTGGTGCATGATATGTACTTATGAATGATTATCATGTACTTGTGCTTAATATCAATGAAAGTTGTTATCCTTTGTGTTATTGTTTTTCTTCACTCTGTTCTGTGAAGTATTATTAACAGGATATCGAATTATGGGGGAGCTTTGTGAAAGCCAGTAGACTGATTCAAAGAAGAACAAGCATGCATTTCGACTCAACACACATTGTTTGTCTTCATCAAATTGGGGGAGATTGTTAGCACCAGTGAGCCACTGTGATGATTTGATGAAGCCAACCAAATGAAGATGTTCAAGACCTTATGATCATATGTGGAATGCATGAAGATTTCATGAAGATTGAAGACTTGGTCTAGAACTTAGGAGTGTGTGTTGTGGGGTAAGTTTGAGGTCTAATCAGTGATGCATGCAATCTCAATCAATGATAGGCTCCACAAGTATTTTCTGAATTAACAAAAGTTTTGAAAAACCATTAAAATCAAAACTTGCATTTTGAACAACTGTTTTAACTAACTGGAGAAAAACAGTCGACTATTTGGAAAATCAGTCGACTGAATTTTCAAATGACAGTTATGTTTAAATAGATGGCGCGAAATTTTAGAAGAAAACGACACGAAAGTTTGAGATTTCAAAGAGAGTGAATGCACCTGTGAGTCTTGTGATTAAAGATCAATCGAAGTTTTTCATCAAGAACTGTTTTCTTGAACTACTGCTGGAGCTATCATTTGAGTGAGACAGTTCTTCGCTGATTCGATCATCAAGACTAAGCCTTCTATACCTTTTCTTATTACTTTTGTCATTCTTTGTATAGAAGTGCTTGTATTGCAGTAACTGTGTTCATCCTTCATCTGTATTGAAATTTCTACTGCGTTTTTGAATTGCCTGGGTTGGTAATTCTGTTCTGTACAGTGGGCTCTGTACAGGGTGTGACTTGCTGTGGGTTTCAACAAGGCTTCGTGAAGCATACAGTTGGTTTCTGTGTGGTTTCCTGTTCTGCTGTGGGATCAGCAGTGGTCTACTGCGAGTTGCAGTGAGACCTTTCTGAGTTATACAGTGGTCTCTGTATAACGTTACTTGTTGTGGGTTTCAGTAAGGGAGTTCTTGAAGCACACAGTGGATTTTGTGGTGTTTCTTGTTCTGTTGTAGGTTCAGCAGGGGTTGGCTGTAGAGTGCAGTGTCGTCTTGCTGTAGGCAAGTGTTGTAAACTGGATCAGGTTGATCAGTTTAGTGAAATCCTTACAGTGTGTGAGGGACTGGACGTAGCCCGGTTGTTGGGTGAACCAGTATAAAAATCTATTGTGTCCTGATTCTCTCTTGCTCTCTCTCTTTACTGTTCTTGCTAATTCTTGCTGATTTTCTTGTATTTTCAGAATTAAGTGAATCTTGCTAATTGAATAACTTCATCATTTTCTGAAAGCATTTTTAGTAACAACTTAAAATCATTTATTCCATTTTAACTCAGTCGAATCCAAACTGCTTTGAATCTGTTAATAACCAGTATATCAGTTTCCTGTAAATTTACAATTTTGCAATTTTCTGGGTTTACTGTTTATCAGTTTCCTGTAAATTTGCAATTTTGCAATTTTCTGGGTTTACTGTTTATCAATTTGTTTTTCCAGAAAACCAAATCTCTCACTGTTGTTGCTTAAAGACTGTTTTTCATACATTTAACAAAGTTTATAGTGTTTAACAAAAAGGTTTTTAACCAGTCAAGCTTAATAAACTTGAAGTTGATCAGTTCTTTCTGTGTGGTTAAGTTCTATTCTGTTTTTGTGCAGTAAACTAAATCGCTTTCGTACTTACATTTAAATTTTGATAAAATTTTTTGATTTGTTGCATTGTACTGTGACTGGATTATATTCTATTTACTGATTCATTCTACTGCCTTGGTCAGTAAAGTCAATAAAGATCCAGTTTATTAAAAGAATTTGAATTTTGTTAGAAGGTCAACTAGTTTCTTACACATATCAATCCAGAAGACTCTCCCTGAGCAACAAAACCTGGAGGTTGCTCCATTTAAATTTCTTCCTCCAAATCCCCATTAAGAAAAACACTTTTAACATCCAATTGATAGAGAGGCCATCTTTGAAGAGCTTCCATAGCTATGAATAAATGAGCAGAAGCCATCTTTGCCATTGGAGAAAAAGTATCCTTATAGTCTAAATCAAAAATTTATGTATAACATTTAGCCACAAGACGAGCTTTGAGACGCTCAATAGTACCATCAGACCAACTTTGATAACAAAAACCCACCTGCAACCAATAACAGATTTTCCAGAAGGTAAAGAAATGAGTTCCCAAGTTCCACTGTTTTGAAGAGCACTTATTTCATCAAGCATTGTTTGACGCCAACTAGTGGGCTAAGGCATCACCTATAATTTTTGGAATGGACACAGAAGAAATAAAAGAAAGACAAGTATAAAAAGGTTGAGATAGTCTATGATAACTTAATGCAGTATAATGTGGAGAGGGATTACGAGTAGAATATATACCTTTACGAATGGCAATGGGAAGATCAGGTTCAACTGTCGGAGTCGGAGGGGGCGGAAGAGCTGGCACAAGAAGAGAGTCATTGAATAGACTATAAACCTGAAGAGGTGGTGGCTAAGAGAAATCTTTAGGTACACTAGACACAATTGAAGTATCAAAGACAATTGGAATATGTACTTGATTAGATAGAGACACAGGTGAAGAAGATAAAGACTTAAAATAAAAAAGAAGACTTAATAAATGTGACATTTGCAGAAAATAAAGTAACGGTTAAGAGAGGGTGAGAAATATTTTTATCCTTTTTGAGATCTAGTAAATCCTAAAAAGACACATTTGTGTGATCGAGCAGATAATTTATCAAGACCAGGACTAAAATTATGAACAAAGCAACTAGACCCAAAAACTTTAAGAGATGAAGAGGTTCATGATGGAATAAAATAGAATGAGGAATTTTATTATTTAAAACTGATGATGACATAAGATTAATTAAATAACATGCACTAACATCACCCCAAAACTTTTGAGGAACCCTACCATGAATTAAAAGAGTACGAGTAGTCTCAACAAGATGTCTATTCTTGTGCTCAGCCACCTTATTTTGTTGAGGTGTATAAGCACATGAAGTTTGGTGAAGAATGTCATGAGATTTCATAAAAGTGTTAAAAGAATGAGAAAGATACTCACGAGCATTATCACTACATAAGATTCGAATTGAAACTCCAAATTGATTTTTAATTTCATTAAAAAAATATTGAAATATAGAAAATAACCCAGAACGATTTTTCATTAAAAATAACCAAGTACATCTTGAAAAATCATCAATAAAAGTAACAAAATATTGAAATCCTAAATTAGACTTAACACAACTTGGTTCCCAAATGTCTGAATGAACTAAGGTAAAAGGGGATGAAGCACGTTGTGAAACACTTATAGAAGAAGAATTACGACTTTGTTTTCCTAAATGACATGACTCACAAGACAAATTGGATAACTTGGACAGACTTGGAACAAGTTGTTGCATCTTAGCAAGACTAGGATGACCCAACTGCGCAAGAAGGAGAGATGGAGAATCTATAACCGTGCCAACATGTGAAGATGTTCGCAGATAATAAAGACCATGAGACTCACATCCGATGCCAATTATCCATCCCGAACTCCGGTCTTGTAAACAAACAGAATCTTCGGTGAAAGAAACAAGACAATCAAGGGAACGGGTGAGACGACTAATAGATAATAAGTTAAAGAGAGATCCAAGGATATAAAGAACATTATCAATAGACAACGAAGGAAGAAGATGAATAGTACCAACACCATGAGATGAGACCCTAGAGCCATTAGCCATGGTAATGGAAGGTAAATAACTAGAGGTAAATATAGAAGAGAAAAAACTTTTATTACCAGTAATGTGATCTGTGGCACCTGAGTCTAGAACCCAAGGACCAAGAGAATTGGAATGAGTAATGCCAACAAAAGATGTACCTGTATGTGTTGTATGTGCAACAGAAGCAGTGGAACCAGAGTTTAGATGATCCTCATACCATTTAAGAAATTCATTGAAGGCAACAAAAGAGGCCATACATAAAGTGAGAAAACCACCTTAGAAGAGGGAGAAAAATCTCAAGAAAATAGCCTTCGTTTGCAGTCTCCGCCACAACAAATAGCAAATATAAGAGTGTGAAAGAAATGAAGAGCAAAAGGGGCGCAGAGATGTATAAGAGCAGCAGAGACGACTGCGGAAAAACAACGGTGAACAGTGGGTTCAAAAAAAAAAATTTAACCTAACACTAAGCTCTTGATACCATGTTAAAATAAAAGAGAAAATAATTATGAATTAATCTCCCTTGTTAAAATACACACATAGGGACTGTTTATTTATAGATAAAAATAGTAACAGACTAGTAGAAAATATGGGCTAAGCCCATTATATTCAACAAAGGTAAAACCAATAACCTCAAGTAAGGGTATTGTTGGATGTAACGAGCTTAGCCTATATTTTTTGTTGTTGTTACTCTTATATATAAATAAACAACCCTGTGTATGTATTTTACACAAGGGAAATTAGTCATATATCTAACATGATATCAAAGCCAGGTTAAATCCTTGCTTTCCCAGTGAACAGTTGGTTCACCATTAACTTTTTCTATTGTCACTTTGTTATCGTTGTCATTGTCGTCGCTAACGTTTGGACGAACAGTACTAACCATCGACAAACTCACCTTGTTGTCATTGTTTTAGATTTTTCCTTGTCTTGTTCATCAAAGCCCATTTGTTTTTTTAGGTTTTCTTCTCTCTCCTATTCATCTATGGCCTTTTCTACTACCATTGTGCCTGATCTGTCTATCTATATTAATTATGTCAATGTACGTCTATCCATTAACAAATTAGATGAAACTAATTATGATATTTGAGCTTTAGACATTAAATTATGACTTAAGAGTTAGGGTTATTTTGATCATCTTACCTAAGGTGTAGCCAATATTTCTAAAAGTGAGGTTTACCGTTGGTTAAAAATTGATGCTCAATTTGCATTGTTCTCAATTCTACTATTCACTCATCTTAAAACATTTTTTTGTGCTCTTGAAACATGTTTAGAAGTTTCGAAACAGGCCAAATTATTCTACACCAATAATACTCAACGTCTTTATGGTGTACGTCAAAGTCTCCTCAATATTGTTTCTCCCAGATGTCTTAATGGTACAATGACTGAATATATGGGTAAAGTTCATGCTCTTCCTCACTATTTCAATTGATTATTGCCTACTGCCTCCACTCCTTCTAAAAACTAGAGAAACGGTCCAAGTTCTTCATGTTATTGGCTTTACATGGGCTTCCTGATCATTATTCCCATGTCTGTGATCAGATTTTGTGATCCCTTATTGTGCCCTATTTTACATCAACTTGTTCCACCCTTCTGTATGTGCTAGGTAAGCAAACCACTGATAAACATGCTTCTGTTGATCATGAATCTTCTGCTTTAGTATCTAAACATCACAATCTCCCTGAAAAGTTAGGTAAAAGTCATAACATGTGTGATCGTTGTGGCAAGCTTGCCCACAGAATCAAAAAGTGTTGTGCCTTACATGGTCATCATCTTAGATCTGTTGTGGTTGCCCAAACTACTCCTATATAACCTTCTACTGTGGATCCTACGTCATCTAAAGCCCAATGATTGTAGTCGTTTCATGAGCAAATTAAAATAATTTCGTTGTTGACCGCCTAATGTAGTGCTAGACCATCTAACACCAAAGAGATGATAGTATAGATAATGGAAAGTTAATCCCAAGTCGTCCCCCAAAGAATCTAATAGTAAACTCAGACAATAAATATTCAAAACTTATCTGCAGTACAGAAAGTTAGTAATAACAGTAAATTAAATAGGAGGGGTTTGAGGATTGTTGTATAGGAAAATAGATTGACTCTCAAGTTCTTTCACAACAAATTCTTCCTTGGTTTTTCTTAAGATTATTATCCTTCAGTTCTCCTCATAGAGTTGAACTCAATCAAACAAGCATCAATAAAATTCAACAAAATCTTTATAGCAGAACAAATATCTACTAATATATTCAATATCTCACCTTATATCCAAGCGTATACTCAATGAGATGTATATCTTTTATCTGTTGACTAAACATACAAGAAATTGATTAACACTAAGCAAATTAACCAAAAACTCTAATTAAAGGAAAAACAATTGGATTCTCAATAAGCGTTCAAAAGCATACACTTTTCCAAAAATAGATTTCAAAAAGACCAACAATATAGCACATTTCTTATAGATTGTGAAATCACAAGAGAATAAACTCAAAGGAATTTAGCCTTCCATGATGAATGCACAAGAATTACTAAAGAAAATAAAACTAAAGTTTATGCTATGTAGTAGTGTGTCTTTCATGCCTTCTCCGACCTCTATTTATAATCTCCTTTTTTCAAGAAATTAACTCAGATTTAATTCTCAGATATTATCCTTGCAATTATCAGATGTTTTCTTATGTACCAAATATTAATTTTGTAAATATCTTCTTTCTAGTAAAGTTGTAGATTTTCCATCTACCAATTTTTTTCAGATATTTTGTTTCCAAATTTTGTTCCAGATACCAACTCATAATAATTGAATCTTCTGCAAAATATATTACAAAATATTTGAAGAAGATTTTATCTACATCAAGTAGGAATTACAAAGGATCATCTTTGTACAAAATCTGAAGAATATCTTTGTAAAATATTTGATTAGATTTGGAGCCTATAGAATATTCGCAAATAATTATAAACAAAAAGTGTATGAGAATATGCTTAAAATCTAAGTTTAACCAATAATCTCAATTAAGGTCCAATTAGTCCTAATTGGGTAAATCTTATTTAAATCAATGAATTTATTCTCAATTACAGTCTAAGAAAGTCAGGGTTAAATACTCTAAGTTTGAATAAAAATATACTCATCACCCAACCTACTATTTTCAATGAATTTTTTAAATGGTATGAGTATTGCCAAAACTCTGGTTCCACTAGTTATGTTGCACATACAAGTACATCTTTTGCTACCCTCACTACCCCAATTCTCCTATCCATTGGGTTTTAGACTTAAGTGACATAGATCACATTACTGGTAATAAATATGTTTTCTCTTCTCTGTCTACCTCCAATTATTTACCTTCTGTTAGCTAATGGCTCTAAGGGTTTCAGCCCAAGATTTTGGTATTATTCATCTTCTTCCTTCTTTATCTATTGATCATGTTCTTTATCTTCCTAGGTCTCCCTTTAACTTATTAATTATTAGTCGTCTCACTCATTTCCTTATTTGTGTTCTTTCTTTTATGAAAGATTTTCTCAGTTTACAAGACAGATGATTGGCACCGGATGTGAGTCTCATGGTCTTTATCACCACTGAATATCTGCACATATTCACACTTATGGATTCTCCATCTACCTTCTTGCTTAACTGGATCATCCTAGTTTTGCCAAGATGCAACAACTTGTTCCAAGTTTGTCTTGTGAGTCATGTCATTTAGTATAACACATTCACAATTCTTTTCCTAGTACTATCTTACACGTGCATCGTCTCCTTTTGTCTTAGTTCACTCTAACATTTGGAGACAAGTCGTGTTAAGTCTAATTTAGGGGTTTCAATATTTTGTTACTTTTATTTATGGTTATTCAAGATGTATTCGTTAGTTTTTAACGAAAACTCGTTCTAAATTACATTTTATAGTTCAATATTTTCATAATGAAATTAAAAATTAATTTGAAGTTCTGATTTGAACCTTTCCTATGTGGCACAAATATGGCAGAAGCAACTAGATCATCACAAGCAGTAAAAGAAATGGAAGAAAGAATTTCGGCAAGAATGGATTCTCATTTTATGGAATTGGCTGCTTCTTTACAGCAAACCTTGACTTTATCTTTAAAAGAAACTATGCAAGAATGGATTTACCAAAAGATAGAAGATGATAATAGTTCACGCGTTATTCGTTCACAATCCCCAGCATATGTATGTGGGACTCGACTAGCAAGAATTGACTTTCCAAGGTTCAATGGTGAAAGTGTGAATCAATGGATTTATCAATGTGAAAATTACTTCTTGATAGATAATACTCCAGATGAATTTAAGGTAAAATTAGCCATAGTGTATCTTGAAGGAAAGACTTTGCAGTGGCACACAGCTCTCGGGAAGTCTTGTTCCAATTCTTCTTTACCTTCTTGGCAAGAATACAAGAAACAGTTAATTGATCGTTTTGGTGATATTTGTGATGATCCTATGGCAGAATTGATGAGATTGAGGCAGAAAAGATCGGTTGGGGAGTATCATGAAGAATTTGATGCTATAATTACAGGATTGAATTTGACTCAAGAATATATCTTGAGTTGTTTTCTTGGAGGGCTTAAGAAAGATATACAGATGATGGTCAGGATGTTCCCACCAGATTCATTACAACGAGCTTTTGCTTTAGCAAGAATGTACGAGGCTGCCAGTATTGGTAATAATCCTAACAAATTCCAGAGAGGAGTCCTAGGTCCAGCACCGAGTCCTCCAATGGAAAAAGTACCACTTAACATTCCTTTGAAACCCAAACAGAAGAAATTTAACATCAGCTTACATGGCAGAGCAAAGAGCTAAAGGGTTGTGTTATTTTTGTGATGAGCCTTATTCAGCAGAACACAGTTCGGTACATAAAAGATTGCATATTCATGTGATGAAATGAATGATGAAGAAGAAGATATTAGTGTGAATAACAGTAGGGAAGAAGAGCATATACAAAGGGCTGAACCACAAATTTCAGTGAATGCGTTGACAGGGGTAACACGCTATAGAACTATGAGGATTATGTGGTATTATCAGAAAAACCCTTTACATATTCTTATTGATAGTGGCAACACACATAATTTTTTAGATACACAAGTAGCAGAAAAATATGGGTGCAAAATTCAAAAGATGGATCCCTTGAATGTGGTGGTAGCGGATAGATCAAAGATAAAAATTTCTTCCATGGTAAAAAAATTTAGTTGGAATATTCAACAAACTACATTTACTGCTGATATGTTTCTTCTTCCTTTGGGATGTTGTGATTTGGTTTCGGGCATTGAATGGTTAATCAAATTGGGAGACATTTTGTGGAATTTTGATAAACTCACAATGGAGTTCAAGGTACAGGGGAGAAGACATGTGTTACGTGGGGCTGCATGGGTAAGATTAAAACTGCTAAGAAACAGCAACTGTGCTGTGCAAAGCTTTTGCAGAAGGAGTACACTTATCGATGATGCAAACTGAGGATGAAGAAGGAACTTTAATGCAATCTTTAACCATACATGCAGACCAGTCTACAGTACCAGTGGAAGTAGTGAACTTATTAGAAGAATTTGAAGATGTGTTTCAAGAACCCCAAGAGTTGCCCCCATCCAGGTCAAGGCATGATCACCAAATTCCTTTTATTCAAGGAGCAGATCCGATTAATAAAAGACCATACATGTATTCTAAGAATAAAAAGACATCATTGACAAACTTATATAGGAATATTTGAAGGCTGGAATTATACAGGACAGTAGCAGCCCTTATGCTAGTCCAGTTGTTCTTGTTGGAAAGAAAGATGGTTCATGGAGGTTATGTGTGGACTATAGAGAGTTAAATAAGAGTACAGTGAAAAACAAATTCCCCATTCCTTTAGTGGATGATTTGTTAGATGAACTACAAGGATCTACAATTTTTTCCAAAATTGATTTGAAGGCAGGATATAATCAAGTTAGAATGGATCCTGCTGACATTTGGAAAACTGTGTTTAGAACTCATTCAGGCCATTATGAATATTTGGTGATGTTTTTTGACCTCCCCAATGCTCCTGCGACTCTTCAGGGGCTTATGAACACAGTGTTCCAATAGTTTTTGAGGAAGTTTTTGCTGGTTTTCTTTGACGATATTCTCATATATAGTAAAAATTTGACGGAGCACTTACAACATCTGAAGGAAAGTATTGGGTGTCCTTAGATCCAATTCTTTATTTGCTAGACGGTCTAAGTGCTATTTTGCAATACATTAAGTGGAATATTTGGGACATATTATCTCAGCAAAAGGTGTATCTACTGATCCAAGCAAGATTACAGGCATTGTAAACTGGCTGCTGCCTCGAACTTTAAAACAATTGAGGGGTTTTTTGGGTTTAACGGGATATTACAGGCGGCTTGTGCGAGGTTACGGAATTATAGCCCGATCTTTAACTGATATGTTAAAGAAAGATAATATTGTATGGAGTGCCCAAGCGATGCAAGCGTTTGAGAAGTTGATGGAGTTAATGAGTAGTACACCAGTGTTAGCATTACCAGATTTTTTAAAGGTATTTGTTGTTGAGGTAGATGCTTCTAGATATGGTATTGGGGCAGTTTTGATGCAAGAAAATCACCCTATTGCCTACATTAGTAAAGCTTTCAATAAGCAACAACAGTCTTACTCAACCTATGAAAAGAAGCTGCTGGGAGTAGTTTTTGCAGTCCAAAGATGGAGGCATTATTTACTGAATAGACATTTTTTTGTGAGGACAGATCACTACAACTTAAAATACATTCTAGATCAAAGGTGGACAACAAATTTTCAGCAAAAAATGGTTAGCAAAATTGATGGAATTTGATTTCACAATTGAGTACAGAAAAGGCTGAGACAATGTAGTAGCAGATGCCCTTTCTAGAATGGATAATGTGGAATGCAAGGGGCTAATTACTTTACAATTGCAATAAGATCTGCTAACCAGAATACAACAGTCTTGGACTACAAATACAAACTTACAAAACTTGATTAAGGAGATACAAGCGAAGATAACAACCCATAAACATTATACATGGCAAAATCAAGAATTAAGGAGGAAAGGGAGATTGGTGGTAGGAAAGGACTGTCTATTAAGGAAAGACATCTTAGAGTGGCTACATGCATCAGCGATTGGGGGGTTTTCAAGAATTAATGCCACTATGAAAAGAATCAAGGCGCTGGTTTATTGGAAAGGGCTGAATAGTGATATAAAACATTTTATACAACGCTGCATTACATGCCAATAAAATATAAATATGAAACAGCTACTAGTCCAGGATTATTACAGCCCTTGCCCATTCCTGAAAGTATTTGGCAACATATTACTATGGATTTCATAGAAGGATTGCCTATGTCATATGGCAAACAGGTGATTTTCGTAGTGGTGGATCGGTTGAGCAAGGCTGCTCACTTTATGGCTCTATCTCACCCTTATTCTGCAAGGGAAGTGGCTCAATCCTTTTTAGATAATGTGTTTAAATTGCATGGATTTCCAACCGCTATAACTAGTGACCGAGACTGTATATTTGTGAGGAGGTTCTGGCAGGAATTGATGCCGGTCTAAGGAGTTCAAATCCAGCTTTCTACAAGCTACCATCCGCAAACAGACGGACAAACAGAGGTGGTGAATCATTGTATTGGAACATATTTGAGGTGTATGTGTGCAGAGACTCCACAAAATTGGGTGAAGTGGCTGCCTTTAGCAGAGTGGTGGTACAATACCACATATCACACAGCTACAAAGGCTACACCATACGAGATTATGTATGGTCAAGTTCCTCCTATACATTTACCGTATCTACCTGGAGAATCTAAGGTGGAATTGGTGGACAGTAGTCTTAGAAAGAGAGAGGAGATGCTAAAAATCATTAAGTTCCATTTAAAGAGAGCACAAGATAGAATGAAACAAGAGGCAGACAAGCACAGATCTCATAAGAGCTATGACATTGGTGATAGAGTCTATGTAAAATTGCAATCTCACAAGCAGGTTTCAGAGCCTATGCTAAGCTATGTCCTAAATATTTTGGACCCTACAAAATTCTGGATCGGGCGGGAGAGGTAGCCTACTATAGAACATTAGACGGTCCAAAGTTCCTTTAGAGGATCAAATCATTTGATAAAATTTTGATGATAACAAAACTCAAGTATACATTTATATTTGATGACTTATATACATTGCACAGTTAACATTATTATTATTATTAAAGCAGCAGACACGTGATCCATGAAGAGATAAGTTTTCTTTCTATTTACTTTTATGTGTTATTGATTTGATTTAAATTGATTTTATATCATATTGTGCTCTAACATTTAAATTTGTTCATAATGAAAACTATTCAAATTATTATGGACTATTTAGATGTGATTAATTGATTTTTTATCATAATGTGCTTTAATGTTCAAATCTGCTCATAATGGAATTTATTCAAATTATTGATGAGTATTCCAGATATAATTTATGTATGTTATTTTAAATTATTTTCGATACAGAATTAATCAAGTTTAATGCAGTTTAAAATATTAGAGAAATATTTCCAGTTTGAGCTTCATACATAAAAAAGTTAACTCTATTCAAGCATCCCTACGACTAGTTTCTAAAAAGCTACATATAGAGGAGCAAGTTCAAGTTGAAGAAAGATGAGAAGAAGCAAAAAGAGAAATACATCACATAATACATTGAAGAAAATATACTGAGTGTTTATTGTCAATTTGCTATTGAGAGCATATAAAGTTTGGGTTGTGTGAAACCACTATGTAATTCTTCACCATTGTGAAGTAAACCCTTGTGAGCTTTCATTGTTCTCTCTTTTGAGAATGTTTATTTAATTCTTGAGTGGTCTTGATCTCAAGGGGAGATTGGGAATGGTATAACCTAGAGAGGTTTGTGTACTTGTGATAACTTGGAGAGGTTTATGTACTCGTTGTAACTTGGAGAGGTTTGTATACTCGTTGTAACTATTGACTGAATAGTGGAACCTCTTGAACGATTTGTTCAAGGGAGAACTGGACGTAGCCCAAGAGATTAGGGTGAACCAGTATAAAACTGCTTTATCTGTGCTTATATATTTTTGCCTTGGTTCGTGGTTTCTATTTATAGCGAATTGAGTTCAGGCTCCATTCAACCCCGCCTTCTGGAGCCAGCTGTTCCTACACCTACACACTAGAACTTCCTGTGAATTCAAAAATTCACAACGTCTTCCATGTATCGCAGCTTAAGAAGCATGTGGGAGATGTAGTTGTTTCTACAGAACTGCCCTATCAAGCTGAGGAGAGATTGCAGGAGAAGGAACCCGAATCTATCTTGGACCGGATGACGATAAAGAGGAGAGGCATGACGATCACTAAGGTTCTAGTAAAATGGAAGCATGAACTTCTAGAAGAAGCTACGTGGGAGTTCTACTACGACTTGAAGAAGAAATTCCCTTCTTTTGATTCTTGAGGACAAGAATGTTCTGATGGGAGAAGAATTGTTACATAATAAATAGAAAACCACCATTTGAGTGTTAGCGGTGCATAATAAATGAGAAGAAGCGGTGAAAATTAAAAATTGTAAATCGTAACAAATTCCTATATAAGGCATAAAACATTAGTTTTGAGATATGTAATAAAAAACATACCTTACTCTTTTCATGTTCTCTCTGAATTCTTCTCTCTCGAATTCTTTTCTCTCGCACAGTACTCTTCGGAATCTTAGGGTTCCCTAGGTCTATTCTGTTGGTGTCTTCGGTGAGCCAATAACCCTAGACCCCCTTTTTCATATCATTCGGTGAATCTATTCTAAGCAGATGAAATAGTGTTCATGAATTTATAAATTCAGTTTCAACCAATTGATCATCGAGTTAGCAAGTATGAATGAAGTGTACTTTCAAGATTGAAGCTAAAAGGAAGCATCAATTTTACTAGACAAAGGCCTTCCAGCTAAAATCAAGACAACACCTTTCAGAAGAAAAGAGGCTAGAGTGTTAAAATATCTAAAGGAAGAAGTCAATGTATATGAGGTTAAGTTTGAAAACTCAACCAATCAGAAGATATGACTCGTGTCTCAAAAGTTGAAGTATATGCATAAGCGAAGATGAGAAGGAAACAAAAGGTTTTCTCACAAAAGAGAAGAAAGCTTCATCTAATAAAGAAATGATGAAATTTGCAAGCTAACATCTACTATGAACGCACGAAACTTAGACAAATGCGAACTAAATTTCCTAAGCTGGAGAGAAAGCCAAAGCTTACCAAATGTTTGATGACAACCTAAGATAACTCAGACTCAAGATCAGAATCAGGTCAAAAGAACATGTCAATCTACGTTTGATGGCAGATGTAGATGAAACGGTACGCTATAACCCTATCTTTAGTTTTCAAATAACATTAGATTCATGTTACTCATCGTTTGATGATGAAGATGAAAATGGAGATGATTTTGGAAGTAAACGGTGACTAAAGCACGACGCGAAACAAAAACCTTTCAAAATGAAAAATGCGAAAATATGAAAATACGTAAGCCGAACTGAAACAAATAACCATGCAAATTATCGTATACCAAACAAACACAAATAATCCACTTTAGTTGTCTTACCACAGTTACCACAACTATTTAATTAATATTTAAATTATTCTTTTCATTTTTTAAAAAAATAATTTACGTATATTCGTCTGGCCAACACACTATTAGTTAATGTCCTCGACCTAATTTCCGCCAACACTTTCTTTAATGAATATATAATTAAATTTTAATATTAAAACAAATACATACAATTTTTAAATTATTTCAAAATTAACTTGATTTAATTTCATATTTTTAATAAATTATAACATTTTATTTATGTTTTAAAATTTATTTACCATGAATTTTAATAATATTATATATATATATATATATATATATATATATATATTAAGTGTAATTAACTAAACGTTAATTCTTTTTTTTCCACTAATTACAACATAAAATTTTTAATTCTACTATGAAGATTACTTATTTGTTTTATTTATAAAATATTAAAAGTACTATTTATCATGCTATAAAATTAATTTAAAAGTTATATATGCATACCAAAAATTAGTTTTAATATGATATAAAAATGATTGATAATGCATATGAACTTATTATTATATAAATTATTAATACAATAAAATTAAAATAATTCTTTAACTCTGTAAAGTAATTTTATTTTAGTTACATCTTTTTTAACTTAATAGTTTAAACACTAAGTCTTAAATATTTTAGGTAAGGATGACATGATATTACTACCTATTTTAAGATATCTTTACTTTTAATTTATAATAGTATATCTAATGAGGTTAAAACATGTATGTAGTAAAAGGTTGAGAGTTCTAAATTATCTTTTTTTTCTTTCTTTTCCACTTTCCTTTCAATCCAAAAAAAATTTAACACATTTTTAAAATATGTCAACATATATATATATATTAAATACATCTCATCATCTAAATATTTTGTAAACATTAATTATATTATGAAAATATCTTTAAATAAAATAATAAAATTAATAATTTAACATATTAAATTACTCAATTATAATTAATAATTATAATTAATTTTAAATATTTAGATTTTTTAAATTATTATATTTCAAATAATATAATACAAAATTTTAATTATTTAAAATACATAAATAAATTTTAAACATTATATTAATACAAAAGCATTAAAACTAGAAATTGTTAGGATTTAGGATTACAAATTTTGAGAGTTTAGTGTTAAATATTTCCTTCAAATTAAAAAATATTATTCTAATTTTATTTTAATGTCTGAGTACAATTTTAAGAAAATTAATAAAGTTTTTTCTATATATTATATCTAAGCTTGTTTAATATTTATTTGGAACTCTTAATTTTTTTATACAAAATTTATTATTCTTAATTTCTTTTAACAGTTATTTACATTATTTTGGAGTATAAATTTTGCACCGGAAAATGATCTAATAGTCATATATTTTAATTAATATAGGTTAAGAATTAATGTTGTTTGAATAATACAAACGGTTCGTAAGGGAAGCTAGTTGCATGTTCTTTTTTATAAATGTTTGTTTATGTTTAAATAGAAATTTATCTAAAATTATGAAATTTTGTAAGGGAAGCTAGTTGCATGTTTTTATAGATATTATAATTATTTGTTTTGTGAATTTGGGTAAGGGAAGCTAGTTTGATTATTTTTCATAAATATTGTAATTATTTGTTTATTAATGATTTGGATTAATTTAAATCAAATGAGTGTTTATGTATTGTATGATGTAGTTCAATGTTTGTGAATGATGTGTTGTGTGATCAAGACTACTCGTATCCTGACTCTACTAGTCATTGGAATCATAGATGACGATGACCAGGTGGTGAGAGTCGAAGGAGGTTCGCATCTTGACTCTACTAGTCATTAGAATCATAAATGAAGATGACTACGTGGTGGGAGTCGAAGGAGGTTCATATGACTATGCCACGGTGTGAAAAAGAACCAGTTGGACCTGATCATATGGATTAATAGATTCACATGACTGCACTATGGTGTGAGAAAGAATCAATTAGACCAGATCATGTGGGTTAAAGGATTCATATGACCGTGCTACGGTGTGAAAAAGAACTGGTCAGACCAAATCATATGGATTAAGTTTATATGAATGTGCTATAATGTGAAAAAGAACCAGTTAGACCATATCATATGGATTGTTTATATGACTGTGCTACGGTGTGAAAAAGAACCGGCTAGACCAGATCATATGGGTGTCTCACGTGTGTGATGTGTTAATGATATTGTGATGTATGAGATAAGTTATAAAAGCTTGATTTGTTGTTGTTTGGTTGGAATAGAAATTTAATTTGTGAAAGTATATTTTTTAAAAAACTTTCTAGCTTACCCTTATTTTTGTGTGGTGTTTGTTTTGTTTTTTAAATCTGCGATGATCGTATATATTACATGTGAGCAGAGGATTTTAACAGGTGGTGTGAATCCTCAGTGAATTAATGGATAAACTTTATTTTATTTTATTTTATCTTATTTTATTTGTAATTTTTTTGAAGATATTTTTATTAAATTTTATGTGGAGAAGTATATTTTGAAATACATATGAATCTATGGATTTTTATATTCAAATTTATTATATAATTTTATGCAATAAAATTTCTATTATATGAAAAATATGGAATGTTGCACTAGGTATTAAACTAAAAGCCAAGCAAATGGAAAATATTATTGGAAAAACAAAATAATTACTATAAAGTTATACTAAATATTTATCAAGTAACTGATAGTAGGATCAAAATTCACACATTCTTAAACAAATCTTTTTAACAAAATTTGCTGTGTAACAATTTACTTTGGGTTTGTAATGAAAAATGTGATAAAGTTCAATGGAAGGCATAACTCTTAATGTAATATATAAAGATAATTACTATAAATTTTTCTCTTCCAACACAGTTTTCTAAATATATATTAAAATATCAAATAATTTCTTATATAATTTATATTTAAATAATTTATTTTTTATGTCAATAAATCCATCAATTTATTAATTATATTATTAATTATTATTGATAGTAAACATATTAACAACAAATAAAATAAATTACTCTAAATTATTACAATTTATATTATTTTCTTCTTATAACATAATATTAATATTCTTATTCAACAGAATTTTTTAAAAGAATAAAAAATTTTATGCTAAAATCAATAAGTCTTAAATGTTCATTAGTTATGATATGTAAGAGACTTTTTTAATAGAGATTGTCCTAAATTAATTTAAATTATTTTTCTTGCTAAATAGGTTAACTACATGGACAATATAATTTATTTTTATAAATTATATTCTTAACATAAAACATTAATTCAACCATATATATTAACTATGTCGCACTATCATCAACATTTACAATGATATGTAACTTATTCACATAATCATATATACCTAGTTGACATATTATATCGCATAAAACTAATTAAATATAACATTCCCGTCAATATATAAGAAACTCTAAACCCTAGACTATATATTTTAAATCCCATATGACTCATATTTTATGTTTCAATGATAAAAACATGTTTATTTATTCTTTTGTGATATTATAAATATTGTAAACTTTTCTTTGCGGACTCATTTTTATTTATTTTAAACTACTCTTTTTACTTCTTATTTTTTTAACAAATTCATTTTTTTTTAATTTTCTTTTTACTGTCACAATTGGAGATATGATAAGACAAAGGAACATTTTTTTTTTTAAATCAAGTTAGAGTTGTTATCATAATTTATTCTAAAAAATTATGTAAAAAGCAAATATAAGAAAATAGTCTGCTAAACTAGATTTAGGATCCGGAAGTCGGTTACATGTAAAGAAGGTACTAGTATCTTACAATACTTAAGACAATACCTTTAATCAAATAAGCAAAACAAGTATGATTTTCTAGAATGTTTATGTTTAAAAAAAAAGACACAAATGTAAGTAAAACACAAATTTTTTATTTTTTATTTATTTTGGAATCCGACATAAATTAAGTATTTCCATTAATGATGGAGAATCAAGGTTTACGTAATTCTGAAATAAAGATTTGTTTGTTGATGGGTTGATATTTTTTAATTTTTGAAATTTTGTATTTTTTAATTTTTAAAATTTAATATTTTTAGGATTTTATAATTTTTCATGCCGATTATAGTAGAAGGTAGTGCAAATGGCTATGCTTGATACTTTTACATATCAAAGATTGTGTAAACTATTCACCAATGTGAAAAATTATTTTGTGATTTTTTTAAGAAAAATATTTTAGAGAAATCATTGAATAAAAAGATTGTGCATATGATCATAGAACTCAAACTCAAACGTTATTTTCAAAACTTTTTTAAAATTAAATATTACATAAAGCATGCTATCATTTTGATATCTAAATGAATTTAATGTGATATTTATTATATAAAAAAATTTGAATAATAAAATTAAGTACAAGTACGTTCATACATATACTTAAAATTGATTTACAAGTTGTAATGTCAAATTTTTTAAATTTATTACACAAAACCAAAATATGATGGTGATGTATTTATTAAAAATACAAAATATTTAATAAAAATATTAGATCAAATGCATGAATCAGTTTTATTATTTAAAAACAAAATAGTAGAAAATTCTTAAAGTAAAAAATGAGTGCAAAAAGCAAATGGATTGGCCACCCAAATGGATCCATATTCCGGGGGATGCAAAAGTAGATGTCTTGGGCCAGCCGAAAGAGACCATGTTTTCTTAAAAAAAAAAACATGGCATTACATTTGTAGGAAAAAGGGTGTGTAAAAAAAAAAAAAGTGGTACAGGTGCAGCCAATGAATGCTGGGGCCGTTGTAGCAATTAGAAGGGCCCAGATTTTCTTCTTCTTCCGTTTTTTTTTTTTTTTTTTTTTTTTTTTTTTTTTACTTTTGGTTTTGTAACTGAAACATACAGAAACCACAGACACTATGAATCATTCAAAACACAAGCTACTATGGCATGGCAACCCACTACTGTAATTATACATGTTCAGGTAGAAAACGAAACCAAATGATTACAAAGAAACAAGAATCATGAATTCCATCTTTCCAATGGGACCAAAGCATGCGCTAGACAAAGGTATCGCATACAGTCATTTAAAATGGAGTTTACCTCGCAGCTTTTCCATTTTTGGTGTTTCCCAACGTCCTGTTCTCTTTTCTTTCCTTTTTGTTTTTATTCTTCAAGTCTCGTTACTCCCCAAAGCAACTCCAAGCCGCAAATGAAGGTCGATGAAAAGGGAGAGAGGGATAGAATGGCGTGGGAAGGGGGTTGTGCGCTATAAGGAACTCAAAAATAAAGGAAATAATAACTAAAGGACTAAATAATAAAGAGGAATTAAAGTGGGTTAGAAGCAAAGACACCTGGCATAGAGATAACAAAAAGATGAAAGAAAATATCCTATAAATGGGATGATTATAGGATTTAAGATAGTTGAGATGGGGAAAAAGGGGGCAGAGTGTAACCTTTTTAGTGGTTCTTGGAATTCTCTTTTTAACTCTCTTGTCTCTTAAAATTCTAGAATGCTCTGTAGCTTATGATTCTTCCTGGTTAACTATTGTTCTTTAGAATAATTTTTGTTTTCTACTCTGATATTTTCTCTAATATTACATTGATGATTGTACATTCATTTAGGTAAAATTACATTGGTGCTTGTTTTCATTGAGACCATGATAAAAAAGAACCGCCTTAAGGAACTCCAAAATGGTATGAGGAAAATGCTGGAAGTAGTTGAACAGATATGTGTGAATGGCGAGAAATGTGAAGAAAATATCGCAAAATGACTTGTGAGACTAGAGCTCGCAATTATGGATTTGTACGAAAAATAAAATCATGGTGATTCGAGCTCAGGCAAAGAAGCGGTGTATAACCAACCATTTCAGGCCAGAAGCGTCAAACTAGACTTTGCTCGCTTCTTCAAAGCAAAACAATTCACACACTAGAGGATCAACACCTAACCCTTGATGCGATTCAGATGGACAAAGATGTTATTCCATGGTTTCAAATGATGCTTAAAACCAACTCGTTTCAATCCTGGGCGCATTTTACTAAAGCTTTGGAAACAGGGTTTGGTCCATCATTATACAAATATCCACGTTCTACTCTGTTCAAGTTATCCCAAACAACATCACTGAGTGAAGTCTACCATTAATTCACAACTTTATCAAGTAGGGTTACGGGTTTGTTGACTGATGCATTGTTGAATTGTTTTTTGAGTAGGTTAAGATCGAAAATACGTAAAGACGTGATTGCTCAAGGTTCAAAATTTGTTTTGAAGGTTGTTGCTCTAGCAAGACTGTAGCCCTTGTATATCCCTACAAATAGGTTCCACTCAAATATACCAACATATCAAAACAAGAACAATAACCTCCTTCCACTGCTTCATACACCAAACACCAAACCTTTATGTCACGTGATGAACATTGAGAATGTAAAAAGAATAACTCCAGCAGAGATGCAGCTGTATCTGAAAGGATAGATAAAGCTTTCTAGCTCTTGATGTGATCTCGTATAAATAGTGGGAGTGTGAAGTTTAGTGTGGCAAGCGAAAAGAAATAAGAAGAGGCATGTGTATCCTTACACTGCAAGAGAGAAAAAAACGGTGGCGTGTTACGACGTCCAGGTGTGGTGGCTGCCACTTCTTAGGTGCGGAGTTGGATTAAACGATTGTGTTTTAAAGAGGAGGAGATTATGAAAAAAAGTGAGTGTGGAGTGAGTTATGTAGGGCAAAAAATGGGATGCAAAGAGTGAACTTAATAAACAAAATAAAGGTGTTGAGGGAGTGATGTAAAGAAAAAGAAAGGGAGTAAAGAGACAAACACCGCCTACTAGCCCAAACGAAAGAATACGTGTGTGCGCGTAGATAAAAGGTACAAGAGAACTAAACCTGATATGGATCTGCCAAATCCTTGGAGGTGTGCGTAGGAGAAGAACGCGTATGAAAATTAAACCTCAGCTATTAGTCCACATGAAAAATAAGAGATATGAAAGATATTATTGAAGTACAAAAAGTAAATTTTATTATATATATATATATATATATATATATATATATAGTTTTTATATTTTCTTATAAAAAACCCTAATGAATCTAAATTATTTGTACTTTTTTCTATATATTTTCTCAAGATAAAAAATAATAAAATCTTAAATTAACTATTTTTTATTAAAAAAGTCATTATTTTTAGGTTTTAATATTTATTTTATTTTTTTATTTTTTTCATTCAAATATATGTTTTTAATTTTTTAAAAAATAAATTTTAATTTTGTTGACATTTTCTTCTCATTATTATACTATAAGTTCTTATTTAATTATATAAAAAATTACTTTCAATTTTGTTTTAACACTTATTATTAGATTTTTTTTTTATTTTTGTCACCAACAAATTAATAATTACATAATCATAATAACTTTTTTACCTAATATTTCTTTATTAAATTAGTTCTACCTTATTTTTAATTTTTCCTAATATTTTTATATTTTTATTTATACTTTTTGTATTGAAAAAACAATACTCAATAAATTTTAACATATATCATTAACTTTTTTTTCTAATTTTCTAATAATATATTTAATAATTATATATTTATAATTACTTTTTAACTTATATCTATCTCCTTTTTCATCTTCTTTTTCAATATTTTTACATTTTTCATTTTTTACTAGAGTTCTTATTTATAATTTTATATAAGATACTTGTTTTTTTTTAAATTCAATTTTAACAATTTGTAGGAATAGGTGGCTCCAAAAGGAGGACATGGAGCCTAAACTCAATTTGCTGTAAACAAAAAATCATCAAGTAAGATCGTCCAAGGAAAAAATATATAAGTACAGATGAAATGGTTTTATATTGGTTCACCCTAATCTCTTGGGCTATGTTGTTACGTATCCAAGTGTGAGTCTAAGTCTCAGATTGAGTAGGAATGAGAAAGTTGAGCAACATATAAGAAAGAAGACCCACAAACCTAATAGCTTAAGGCTTTAGGTTGAAGGTGATGTCATTCCCATTCCATTACTTTTAAATTTCCTATTATTTTAATTTTAAAAAAATAATATAATAAAATAATAGTAAATAAACACTTATTTCGATCTGCAGTTCATTTGTACATACTCATTATGCTTAGATATATGTGAATATTATTATAACAAAGACATAAGATCATCAAATACAAACACATACTCAGAGTATTGTTATCATCAAAACTTTATTAGATGACTAGATCATCTAAAGAAACTTTGGACTGTCTAATGATTCAACAAAAATTTATATTCTTTATTTATTTTTTCATCAATAAATTCACTTTGCTAAAAAACTATTATTAATATTTAAATACTTTTTTAATTTAATTTATTATTTTAAACCTTAAATTCATAATAATAAGCTAAATGAATTAATAAAAATGATTGATAATTACAAATTAAATTAAATATGCATAGATGACGCCAACAAAAAAGCTAGAAAATAATAAATAATGATATTTACCATGGTCGATGCAGGAACTAGAAATAATAAAACATTGCCTCTTAAGTTCCATACCACCTATAGTGCCAGCCTCGTCGATCTTTTTATAGTTTTTAATTAAAAAACTACTCTAGCCAATGCACGTGCTTTCTTTTTTACCTTATCATTACCACATTCACCATTAGAATCTAACTAAATTCTAATGAAATGGAACCACAGTAATTATTACAAAATGCATTATAAATAAATAATTTTTGGTCACTAATTTGAACAAAGACAAATAGTGAAAAAATAAGAAGAAGTTTCACGTGGCTTTACAACTATTGAAAGAAGATATTTATATTTATATATATATATATATATATATATATATATATATATATATATATATATATATATATATATATATATATATATATATATAT
>Ga0209489_104456_pt1 | contig 25759 bp, 23 predicted proteins | sample SiratrowhiteBW_FD_187527 | JGI IMG/M metagenome (GOLD analysis project Ga0209489, IMG submission 187527) | Root nodule microbial communities of legume samples collected from California, USA - Siratro white BW (SPAdes) (version 2) | ecosystem: Host-associated > Plants > Roots > Nodule | place... | reverse complement strand
TGTTCTTTTTTTTTTTCTGTTTTTTTTTTTTGTTTGAACTGGTGGTGGGTGATTTCTGAAACGTGGTGTGTGATTTTTAAATCGTTATTCCTTTGTGCAGGTTTCCAAGTATGCCACTCTCTGGGAGGAGGAACTGGATCAGGAATGGGTACCCTGTTGATTTCTAAGATTAGGGAGGAATACCCAGATAGGATGATGCTTACTTTCTCAGTTTTTCCTTCTCCGAAGGTTTCTGATACTGTGGTGGAGCCTTACAATGCTACTCTCTCAGTTCACCAGCTTGTTGAAAATGCAGACGAGTGCATGGTGCTCGACAATGAAGCCTTGTACGACATTTGCTTCCGTACCCTCAAGCTAACAACTCCAAGCTGTAAGATTTTACAATTTCCACTTGACCCTGTTTCCAATCAATTTTAGCCTGTGTTTGTCCTTTGTTCTATTGCTTAATGAGAATATTGAGTGTGTTGTTTTTCCATTCTTGTGCAGTTGGTGACTTGAACCATTTGATTTCCGCAACCATGTCTGGTGTCACTTGTTGCTTGCGGTTCCCTGGTCAACTTAACTCTGATCTGAGAAAGCTTGCAGTGAACCTCATTCCCTTCCCCCGTCTCCACTTTTTCATGGTGGGATTTGCTCCATTGACATCCCGTGGCTCTCAGCAGTACAGGGCTCTGAGTGTTCCAGAACTCACACAGCAAATGTGGGATGCCAAGAACATGATGTGCGCTGCTGACCCTCGCCATGGCCGGTACCTCACTGCCTCAGCCATGTTTAGAGGCAAGATGAGTACCAAGGAGGTGGACGAACAAATGATCAATGTGCAGAACAAGAACTCCTCGTACTTTGTTGAATGGATTCCCAACAATGTGAAATCCACAGTTTGTGACATTCCCCCCACTGGCTTGAAGATGGCCTCTACTTTCATTGGAAACTCTACATCCATTCAGGAAATGTTCCGCAGAGTGAGTGAGCAATTCACTGCTATGTTCAGGAGAAAGGCTTTCTTGCATTGGTACACTGGTGAAGGCATGGATGAGATGGAGTTCACTGAGGCCGAAAGCAACATGAATGATCTTGTGTCGGAGTATCAACAGTACCAGGATGCCACTGCTGAGGAGGATGAGTATGAGGAGGAAGATGAGGAAGATGAGTACCAAGCACATGAAATTTGATTTTGATGTTAAGTGTATTGCGGTGGAGATGAAGAATTTGCATAACTTGCCGCAACGTCCTGTTGCCGGTTGATTGTCTCTTTTTGAGGGGATGGTTCTGTTCCGGCTAGATTTAGTTTCTATTACTGTTCTATAAAACAGGCTCTGGTGTTTTTGTTTGTGTTTCTATGTAACCTGTTAGGGAAGAATGACAATATAAAACCGCTATTGCTTTTTATATTTTGATCCATCCTAATTATTTAGCAACTTGCAGTCCTTATATGCATGAGACTGGTTGAGATTGCTATTATGAGTTCGAAATGAATGATGAACCTTGTGGGGAACAAAAGCAAGTGGGAACGTTTTTCGAAGTCAATTCTAATTGAAGATTACTTTATGACTAAAATTCAAATTTGAGCAATCAAAGCTCATCCGCCATTAGAGTTTTCTGACCAAAAGCTTTGCGTATGTTTGAATTGAGCTACCTTATTTGAATTGTCTGACAGCTCTGAAATTACTTCTCAGCTCAGCACGAAGATTTAGAGCCCTAGATGCTATTTTTACCATTTTACCCTACTTTTTTATCCTACTATTTTGGTCCTCTATTGAAATATTTCGTTTTAAGATAGGGTGTTAAAATGGCTGGAGGGGATGGGGGGATGGGGGGATGGTGGACAAAGTAGAGGAACCATAATTGTAACAGTTATTTATACCACCAAATCATAACTTTCATTTTTGTTTTGTTATAGTCTGATTCAAAGTTAAAGTGGGGGATGGTGGAGACTCTAGAGGAACCATAGTTATAGCAGTTATTTATACCACCAAATCGTAACGTTCATTTTTATCCTGGTTTAAAATTAAAGTGATTTCAACATACATAGGGGACCATTTGAGAGGGTACCAGTAAAACAGTAAATTTTCAGTATATAATTTCTCTTGGATGACAAACATACCTATAAGAGAAAACCAGTTACATCAATATTCTCTAAACATTATGACACCATTTCTTTTAGAATTCGAGATCCTTAAAATACAGTGGCACAAGACTATTTTTGTAGAGGGTGGAATATTTAGACGGGGTCACCTTTCCAAAGTTCACGCATTTCTCCTGAATGGTAGCCGAAAGTCGTAAGAGTAACAATGAATTGATTAGTCGATTGTGATATCTTCATACAACAAAATCAATGTAAGCAACATCATATATATAGTTCATTAATAACCTCAATTTGGGCATTTTCAAAAAAGTAAGCAATCTTTAACACAGTTGGATAAAACAATAGACGTCAGAAAAACCAAATACATAGCCCCTTTACCAAGACTGCTACAACAGAGCAAAACCTAAATACAAAGACAAAATAAATCTATAAACACAAGCTTCAAACCTCTTCCCTCGCGAGGTTCTAATTCTTACAGTCTTGGATGGTTTTATCTACAACAATTTTGACTTTCCTATACTCAACATCTACAGGTTGCATAACAGTCTCCTCTGGCACTACTGCACGTTTGTTACCAAAGATAGTCCATATGTAAAGCACAATAAATGCTGTCAAAGCTCCACATCCAGTACCAAATATCATTGCAGCAAGAACTCTTAAAAAGCAATCACTCCTTTGTTTAACCACAGGACTTTCAGTGCTTTTAACAAAGACCTTTGGATCCAGAGGCTCTGAATGCATTGAATGAGGAAAACTCCTCAAAACAAAGCTCCATGAATAGAGAAAACATGCTTGAGAATCATTCCCCTTCACAGAACTAAAACCCGCAAACATTTCATTCTCCTTCAACACATTTGACAAGCCAATTGAGTGCCATAGCAGTGGAGCAGAAGGCCTTGATTTTCCATGCTGACTCAATCTGACTTCTAAGCGCCTCGAACTAGCTTCATAGTCAATCCAAGCATGCAACTTTTCTCCACTTGTTAAAGCCAAATTGTTACTTATTTTAGCAACAACTGAACCAGCAACCTTAATGGTCACATTACAACTAGAAGAAACCCCATTTCTACCACCCTCTGAAGCACTAAACTCAACACCAATAACTTCAAAATTTCTATCATTCAACCCAATAGAGCTTTGATAAAACACATCACCTACAGAACCCTTCGGAACCATAACAAAAGCCAAACCACCCCCCATGTCTAAGGAGATTGAAAATGCAAAGTAAGTAGAAATTGACACTAATTGGCTTGGTTTACCTTGAAAAAGCTTGATGGGTTTCTTGTACATGACTCTCCCAGTGTCTGAACTCCCAGAACCAGAGAAATGAATCCCAGACCCGTCATTGACAACCTTTGCATTACCATAAAGGGCCACGTTGGGCTTAAATTTCAGATCTTTACCAAAACCAGCGTAAGAAAACAAAGGAATCGGGTCAAATGCTAGGGTTTTGAGGAATAAAACGGAGAAAGTGAAGACCCTGAAGTAATGGGTATTAGAAAGTGCTGCCATAATTGAAGTGGGTGGTTTGGGTTGAGATGAATGAATTAATCTAGCTGGCGTGAGACTCTAGGGTTGGTGGGTTGATCCCATTTGCATCAAAAGTTAGAATCTGTGATTTTTAGGGGCAGAGTGAAGAAGAAAGCAGATGAAGAAAGAAAGCAAAATTTAATACATTTTACTGGATTCTGCAACTTGGTGGTTCACTTTTTCTGAGTGGCAGATGACCAAGGGAATATAATAAAAAACAATTTTTCTAAAAAATAAAACAATATTTTCGTTTTCTTTTCTTTTGCAATCTGAGGCTTTCCTTTCCAAATAATCTCCATGTGAACTCACAATCACAACCATTGATAAGTTCATAAACAACTGGCTTAAATTAAATTTGTTTTTCTTTTTTCTAAATTCTGGGTTCGCTATGGACCACTCCATAAATTGTGAATGTGCTTTTAATTTCTTGTCTTGAGGTGTTAGGTCGTAGAAGTAGATTCCTTGTTTTATCTGGCTAATATCTATAACATTAACTTTAATATGTGCTTTTTATGGGTCTTATTATAATATATTTTATATATCTTAAATATTTTTTCACTTTTAGTAATGCAATTATTAAATACTCACTTAATGGATGCGACGAATTATTTGAATATAACAAAGATAGAAACAAAAAAGAAGAAAACTAAGATAGGGTAACTGATGTGATGGAGACTACCAGAAAGAAAGTGATTTTTCACCAATAACTTGGTTGAATCATACAAGTATAATTGTGATTGTTTATATACTAGTGCTTCCATAAAATTACACCTTCGTTGAATGATAGAAATTTATGAGTGAGAATGTAATGGTCCAGGAGAAATCCTAAAAAACGGTGAAAAGCAAAAAAAAGTTGAGGCAAACAGAGAAAGTTATTGTGTGGCTCAATCCAATATTGGTATGAACAACCCTATTCCATAACCCATATTATTATTTGTTTGATTCCATTATTTTGCTGAAAGGGGCTCGTTATTGTATGTATTATCTTGTTACACACTCACTTCACGAGACACTTTTCACGTTTTGCGTTAGACAAGGAGAAAGTGGGGTGTGAGTGAGTTGTGCTTGTGCGTCGTGCCCACTCTGGCATGGCCTAACGAACCAACATCACGCTTCAAACAAATCTTGTCTTCTTCCTCTAACTCAACCAACAATTATGCTATGTTATGTTAGTTATTGTGACATTTTCATTCACCTACACCTTTCCCTTCTTCAAGTGTTCGGTGGGTGCTTTTCATTTTGTTTCTCAACATTAGAAAATTGGCATCCAGGAACTTATTCGCATGATCAATCATGCATGTCTTTTTATAGTTATTTTGACATAGAGAGGTTACTTGCTTTAATATCTCGCAAAAGCTATAATAGCAACAACTTTGTATTAGTGTATCCATATTTTTATCATATAATTTTATTTTGTTAAGTGAGTTGATTAATTTTTATAATAATTACCTTACAAGTCAAATCTATCAGGGATTTTTATTTAATTATACCTTTGGTGTTTAACTTCTAGAGTAAATATAGTTTGGATTCCTTCAAATTAAAAAAAAAAATGTAATTTTAGACTATCAAATTTACAGTTTAAAAACTAAAAGCGGTTTAAGGAAAATAATTGATGTTTATAAACTAAAATCTTATTTATTTCAATTGAAAGATTATTATTATTTTTAATTTTAGAGGCCAACATTTAGATATGCTCCTAATTAAAAAAAAATAAAAAACTAAAACCACTGTTACGACAATTTTTTCCACCTCCAAGAAGTTAAACAGTGAAAATCTGCTATAATATATATATATTAACAACAAATAAAATAAAATAATTTTACCTTTTACCTACTTTAACTTTTTTCTTACTCTCATTTTTTTATATTTTTTAAATATATCTTAATGTGTTGGAATAATATTTGGTTAAAATATCAAACTATCTTATTATAAATAAGTCAATTTATTTGTACATTTAAATAAAATATGAGTTTATTAGGTTCGCACAATAATAAAAGAACAAGAGTAATTTTGAAAAAAAATATTGTAATATATTAAAAGGTTCAGAAATGCAAAATATATATATATATATATATATATATATATATAGAGAGAGAGAGAGAGAGAGATATTATATTTCTATATATAACTTAAGAAAATGAATTAACATTAATTTATTAAGGCAATTAAAATAAAATAGCATCTAATACAAGGGGGTAGACTATGGATGTTAGATGTTAAATGATTTAACTAATCTTAACATTTTCAATGTTATCTAATAGATTATTTTATGTGTTTCAATCATGATTTGAAAGTCAATTTATCACAAATTTTCACTTTTACTTTAAATTATGGAAGAGTTTCTTATCTCATTCTTTATTTCCAAACAAAAAATTAATTCCTCCAAACAATGTTTGAATCTCGATCTTGGTAAGAATTTCACAAATATATATATATATATATATATGATTCTCTTCTGAAGCTACCTTTACAATATTGACCTCCCCAAACTCAACAACATATCTAATGGAGTGTAATTTAACATTGATGTGTTTGATTCTCTCATTGTAAATTTGATGATCAACTATATGTATAACACTTCGACTATTGCAATGTATAGTCACACATCATTTTACAATACTTAACTCTTTTATCATCTCCCTTTTAGTGAGTATGATATACTCAGCTTGAGTAGTAGATAAAGTCACCACTGATTGCAAACTAACTTTCCAAAAAACCACTGATTGCAAACTAACTTTCCAAAAAACTACAATTCCAAAAACTATGAAAACATTAGAAATAAACTTTCTAGTATCTCTGCATAGTCTGCATTTACAAAACCCTTCTATAACATCTCTACTATTGGTAAATTGTTTATACACTAGACTAGATGATGGAGGAGGGCTCAGGCAAGGTCCAAACACCAGAGCAATGTTCAGACACCTTGAAGCAAAAAAAGAGTCAGAAGCACTTGTGCAGATTAAAATGCTGACTATTTTGAGCTTTGAGGATTCTTGTAAAAATTGTGAAAAGTAGAATAGAAAAAATTTGGTTGTTTTGTAAATAATTCTAGGTGTCTTGAAAATTATAAAAGACACCTAGATTAGGATTTTTGGACGCATAGGATTTGGACATGTGGCGCCTATCCAAGGGCGCCTTGTTTAGGAGAAGGTAGCTTGCTCCACACGCTAGGTTACTCTAACCCTAACGTGTGGTGCAAGTTAGGGTTACAACCCTAGCTTCTTTCATACGCCACTTATGGTAGCTTGCATTGCAAGCTAGGGTTTCTAACCCTAGCTTCTTGTATACTCTACCTTAGCTTGTGATAGAAGCTACTAGCTTGTTCTTTTTCTATAAATAAGAGGTGTAGCAACCTCCATTATAGACTTGATTGAGAGTAATGATATGCTGTCCAAATTTCAGCACATTGCCCAAGTTTCTCTTTGAGTTTCTTCTCCTAGAAGCTAGGAACTCTCCTCTTGAAGGTTGGCCCAACCTCCTTCAAGCTTTCACCACCTACTTCACCATAACCACCACACTTCCTCTATACGTTTGCTTCCTCCACAGTTCTTCTTCCATCACACTTTGCTTCCGCATCACAAGAAGCTCCTTCCATGCCATTTATACGTACAACAAAGCTTCTACAAGCACTACCCCCATTGGAGCTTGCGCAAGAAGCTAGAGCACCTAGGAGCTTCTCCATCACTAGACGATATTATTTTACTCATATATCTCAGCACCCACTTCAAAGCCTCCTAATGAGCACGTTCAAGATTTGTCATGAACTTGCTAACCACACTAATAACATGCAAAATATTTGCTCAGCTACACACCATTTCATACATGAGTCCTTACCCCATTAACATGGAATAATCTACATCTTTCTCTGAACTAGGAGCTTAAGTAATCGAGAGCTTTATGTGATGACCAAAAGGTGTACCCATAGGTTGAGATTCATCCATCATAAACCTCAAAATAACCTTCTTCGTATACCCTTGCTAAGATAGATACAACACTCCGATTGTTTGATCCCGCTGTATGACTGTCCCAAGTATTCACCTCATGGGACCAAGATCTTTCATCTTAAACTTCGAGCCTAATTTTTATTTAAGTATATGTATTTTTTTCTCTTTTTAAAATATAAACGCAACTATCATAACTATTCCTTTAGAGTCTTATACCTCAAGAAATCATCAAATCTTTTGTACCACTGCCTTGGACTTTGTTTCAAACTATACAAATATTTCTGCAAGAGACACACATTTTCTTCATCCTTAAAAACCCCTCAGATTGTTGCATGGAGATGGTCTCCTCCAAGATTTCATGCAAAAAACTTGTCTTCATGTTTTATTGTTCCAACACCAAATTGTATTACTTATAATTGACACAAAAATCCTTATCGAACAGTGTTTTACCACAATTGAGAAGGTTTCATTATAGTCTACCCCCTATGTAAAACCTTTTACCACCAGTCTCACCTTAAATTTTCTCCATACCTAGTATTCCCTCATTCTTCTAGCATACCTACTTGTATCTGACCACCTTATGATTCTTGGGTAGATCAACAAGGATCTATGTTTCGTTCTTCTTAAAAGATTCAATCTCCTTTTCCATGGTCACTACCATCGCTAACCTTCTATGCCCCTTGTAGCCTTTGTGAAGCTTCTAGGCTTTGAACCTTCTATCTCTTCAACTACAGTCAAATCATAGAAGATAAGATTAGTATATCTAAAGCTTTATGTAGGTTTGATGGTCCTACTTCCTTATCAAGCATAAGCTGATAGCCAAAGTCCAAACCCGCACATGCTAGCCCTATTGAGTGAGAGGTAAAAGATTCATTAGAGTCTTATACCTCAAGAAATCATCAAATCTTTTGTACCACTGCCTTGGACTCTGTTTCAAACTATACAAATATTTCTGCAAGAGACACACATTTCCTTCATCCTTAAAAACCCCTCAGATTGTTGCATGGAGATGGTCTCCTCCAAGATTTCATGCAAAAAACTTGTCTTCATGTCTTATTGTTCTAACACCAAATTGTATTACTTATAATTGACACAAAAATCCTTATCGAACAATGTTTTACCACAATTGAGAAGATTTCATTATAGTCTACCCCCTATGTAAAACCTTTTACCACTAGTCTCACCTTAAATTTTCTCCACACCTAGTATTCCCTCATTCTTCTAGCATACCTACTTGTATTTGACCACCTTATGATTCTTGGGTAGATCAACAAGGATCTATGTTTCGTTCTTCTTAAAAGATTCAATCTCCTTTTCCATGGTCACTACCATCGCTAACCTTTTACGCCCCTTGTAGCCTTTGTGAAGCTTCTAGGCTTTGAACCTTCTATCTCTTCAACTACAGTCAAATCATAGAAGATAAGATTAGTATATCCAAAGCTTTATGTAGGTTTGATGGTCCTACTTCCCTATCAAGCATAAGCTGATAGCCAAACCAAACCCGCACATGCTAGCCCTATTGAGTGAGAGGTAAAAGATTCATTCTCATTGTTTAATGCTTCAACATCTAACCGTAGACAATCTAATTCATCACTAGAAGGATCCACCTCAACACGAACTTTCTCTTTGTATTTCTTTGGATCTTTACACATCACAACCATCTTGCTTCCCCAAGTTACAACCTTCACAACTTATACTCCTTCACTCCCTCAACTTATCCACTGAAGATACACTACTTTGCCCATGCTTGCAGTTTATATTTCTTTATATATGCAAATGATAATGTGCCAAAACAACCTTATATTATCATAATGTACTTGCCTTCTAATCAACACCTCCATTGGAGTCTTGCAACTCAAAGCAGATAATGGACTCCTGTTTATTAGATAAATCACAATGTTTGCAACTTCCCTCCAAAAGGACTTAGACAAACTAGCTCTCAGTAACATACACCTTATGCACTTCAAAATGGTTTTATTCATCTTCTCAAAAAGAACATTTTATTAAGGTGTACTTGTGACCTTCTTACGCCTCCACATACCTTCTTTGCTGCAAAACTTTTTAACTAATGTGATACAAACTCTAATTCATTGTCATCCTAAGCATTTTGAGTTTGTTCCCCTATTTGTTACGGGTCATAGTTTGTCACTTCTTAAATCTTTGAAAAGTCTTAGTAAAAAAACTCCATCATTGAACACATGTGATAAGGGCATCTTGAATCCATGACCCAGTTCCTCTGTGTATTTGACACAAATGTAACCAATACTCCAATAGACTCACAACTGTCAGATGTTACCACAACATCAACAAATTCCCTTATGAAATGAGATTTTTTACCTTTCTCATTCTTCTCCTTCTTTGGACAATCTGTCTATAGTGACCTCTCTTATGACAATTGTAGCATTCAGGCCTTCTATTTCCCATCATCAGAAGAATGCTTTGACTTCTTCTCTTTCACCTCCTTCTTTTTCATACCATTTAACTTTGAGACGTTCAAACTCAACCCAATACCATTTGCCTTACAGTCTTAAAGCTTCAATAGCTTCTTAGTTCGAATTAAGGTTTACACCTCCTCTAGAGAAATGGTCTTTTCTTTCCAAAGGAACACATGAAAAATTGTAATTAAATTTTTTTACTAGACCAATTGATTGTGTTTTTCTCATAAAAATCAAAGACTATTTCAATTGATTGCTATTCTTAAATTAATTAATTGGAGTGTATTGTTGACAATTTGACTTTGTAACATCAATTAATTGTTATTTTAATTCAACTTATTGAATTTTTCAAACAAGAATTTCAAGATTTCAAATTCACTGTTTTTCACTTATAGTTGATTACTGTGGCTGGGTGAGAATGTCTTATAAGTATAATTCGATTGATTGATGTTGAATTTGATTAATTACTTATGTGTTGAACTGTACTGAAAGCAATTTCAATTGATTGTGGTTTTGTAAATGATTATTTTTGTTATGAGAATTTACATATCCCACAGTAAATTATTTTAATTAAAAGAAATTTTTTCTTTCTTTCAATTCTTTTATTGGTTTGCAAAAAGATTTCTAAGTTCAATTCATTCACCCTCTTGAATTCAGTCTAAGACTCTTTTCAATCGGTATCAAGAGCTAGTACTTGTATTGTACTCAAGTTTTAATTCATGGCTGAGAACAAGTTACCCTTTAGAGAGGGAACCTCAATAAACAAGCCACCTATGTTTAGTGGTGTGATTATCAATTCTGGAAAGTTAACATCAAAATCTTTATTGAATCTATTAACCGTGGGATTTGGAATGCAATTGTTAATGGTCCATTTGTTCCCTTGCCTGTTGTAAATGGTGTGACTGTTGAAAAACCTTTTGATGAGTTAACTAATATTGAAAATAAGAAGATTCAGTATGATCGCATTGTTTAAAATATAATAACATATGCTTTAAACCTTGATAAGTTTTTCAGTGTGTAACAATGCTCTTCAGCAAAAGAGATGTGGGATATTCTTAAGGTTACTCGTGAAGGCACTACTAATTTCAAGAGGGCCAGGAAGCATGCTTTAATTTAAGAGTATGGGTTATCTCGAATGTAGTAAGGTGAAACAATTGTTGATGTGAAGAAAAGATTCACTCATATTGTCAACCACTTAACTAGACTTGGGAAAGTGTTTGACAAGGAAGAAATGAACATCAAAGTTCTGAAATGCTTGGATAGAAACTGACAACCCAAAGTTACAACAATTTTAGAAACCAAATATTTGACAACACTGACCACAACAACACTCTTTGGAAAACTAAGGGAGCACGAGTTAGAAATGAATAGGTTGAAAGATCTGGAAAATGTGGAATAAAAGACCAGGAGGCTTGCACTCAAAGTAGTTGTAGTGAATGTAGTGATACAAAAAATCTGAATCTGCTAACCAAGAAATTTTAGAAATTCCTAAAGAAGAAAGGAAGAGTGAAGAACCAACAAGCCAAAAGGTATAATAAAAAATATGATTCTAGTTCAACAAAATTCACTTGTTTTAGATGTGGTAAACATGGTCATATCAAAGTTGAATTCCCAAATCTACTGAATAAAGAAAAGGGACAGGAGAAGAGAAGTAGTAAAGTTGGAAAGTCAAAGAGCGCCTATATTGCTTGGGAAGATAATGATATATCTTCTAGCAACTCTTCAAAGGAGGAAGAAGAAGCATATATGTGCTTAATGGCTGGACAACAATCTGAGGTTAGTAGTGTTAGCTCAAACATTTCAATGAATAGTGAGAATTACAGTACACTTCTTCAAGCGTTTAAAGAAACACATGAAGAAGCTAATGGACTGATCTTATCAAACAATCAAATGAAAGGGCTAAACAATTGGTTGGAAGACAGAGTCAAGTCACTAGCAGAAGAGCTATTAACTGTGAAAAGTAATGTTGATCATTAGGAAATAATCTATAAAGCTATATAAAACTATATTTCACTTCAAAACAAAGTTTAGTATTTGCTAAAAATTGCTTCAAAGCTTTCTATGGAAATTGCAAATCTCAATGCTATTTTGGAGTCACAAAGTTGTGTTTTTAACAAGGCTAACGTTGGATATCAAGGTAGTTTCCATAGAAAATAGAAAAAGTTTAATAGTTTTTTTCAAATATAGTGAAAGGCAATCTTCATCATTTGTCACATGTTTCTATTGTATGAGGAAAGGGCATTCTGCTAAAAACTGTAATATTAAGAAAGTTGACATTCCAAAAGGACTGATTAGGTGGGTGCCTAAGGGAATTATTAACAATGTTGGACCTAAGTTTAACAGGGGACCAATCCTTGAAACCTAATCTGGTTTGCAGGACACTTTAACAACCAAGAAGTAATTGTGGTACCTTGATAGTGACAGGTCAAAGCATATGATAGGTGATGCTTCACAGTTAATGAAAATATACTAGAAACATGGAGGTTTTGTAACTTACGGAGATAAAAACCGTGGAAGGATACTAGGCAGTGGTGATATTGGAGAAAAAGATTCAATGATAATAAAATAGGTGTTGATGGTTGAGGGATTGAAGTATAATCTGCTAAGCATCAATCAATTGTATGATAAAGGTTACAAAGTAACCTTTAAACCATCAATCAATTGTATGATAAAGGTTACAAAGTAACCTTTGAACCAGATTTATGTCTCATTGTTGATTCAAATACAAGAGAGACAATGTTTGTATGTAAAAGGGTAAACAATGTGTATATGTTCAATGTATCTTGCATTGATTCCAGTATGAACTGCCCCTATTAACAAAGAATGACGAGTCTTGGTTTTGGCAGAGAAATAATGGCTCATATACATATGCATCATCTTACAAATTGGCATCTAGAAACCTTGTGGAAGGACTCCATAGACTCAAGTTTGAAAAGGATAAGGTCTGTGAAACATGTCAAAGAGGTAAACAAACTAAAAATTCTTTCAAAATAAAAGTTTAGTTTCCTCCTCTAGACCTCTTGAACTACTTCATGTGGACTTGTTTGATCCTTCAAGAACTATGAGCCTAAAAGGTAATTACTATGGTATTGTAATTGTAGATGACTTCTCAAGATTCACTTGGATTCTTTTTATTATATCCAAGGATGATGCCTTCCATGCCTTTAAGAAACTTGCCAAAGTTATTCAAAATGAAAAGAATTGTTGCATTTATGTAATTATGACTAATCATGAGGGAGAGTTTCAAAATGAAAGATTTGATAAGTTTTGTGAAAATTTTGGTATCAAACACAATTTTTCACCTCCTAGAACTCCACAGTAAAATGGGGTGGTGGAGAGGGAAAATAGATCTTTGGAGGAACTTTCAAGAACTCTTTTGAATGAAAACAATCTCCCAAAATATCTTTGGGTAGATGCAGTGAGCAAAACCTGCTATGTTCTTAATAGAATTTGAATTTGATAAATTTTAAAGAAAACCTCCTATGAACTGTTTAAGGATATAAAGCCTAATGTTTCTCACTTTAAATCTTTAGGTTGAAAATGCTTCATTTTAAATGATGGAAAAGAAAACATGGGCAAGTTTGACTCAAAGGAAGATGAAGGAATTTTTATAGTATATTCTACTCATAATGATGCATATAGATCTTGCAATAAGAGGTATATGACAATTGAAGAATTCGTGCATATTTTATTTGATGAGTCTAACCAAAAAATGCAGGAGAATGCTAAGATAGGTGTAGGTGATGATGATTTCTTTGATATCTAGAAGCAAAGGTTTAATGCAGGTCAGTGGAATAATAATGGAGATTCATAGAAATATAATTTGTTGAAGAACATGTTTCAGTTGAAGTAATTGAGGAACCAATTGCAAATGATGTCAATTCTGGACAACCTATAAAGAATTGAGAGTTCCTTGAGAGCTATCATCGGATAGATGAACAAAGGAGTCTTAACCAGGAAGTCTTTGAACCTTTTCTATGAGCATACAACATTCATTTCTCAACTAGAACAAAAAAAAAGAAATGAATGATGCATTGAATGATAGTCACTGATGCAATGCATGATGAACTTAAACAGTTTACAGGGAATAAGGTCCAGACTCTTGTTCCTGAATCAAAAGAAATGAAGGAATTTGACCCAAGTGGGTGTTCAAGAACAAGCTATATGAACAAGGAATTATTGTGAGGAACAAAGTCGTATTAGTTGCTAAGGGTTACAACCAGGAAGAAGACATTGGTTTTGGTGAAACATATGCACCAGTTGCCAGGTTAGAAGCTGTGAGACTGCTACTGGCTTATACCTGCATGTGCGACTTCAAGTTGTTCCAAATGGATGTGAAGAGTGCTTTCCTGAATGGATTCATAAATGAAGAAGTATATATCTTCCAACCTCTAGGTTTTGAAGATCATAAATGTCTAGATCATGTTTACAAACTCAAGAAAGCCTTGTATGATCTAAAACAAGCTCCACGACAGTGTATAAGAGGTTGAGTAATTTCTTACTATCTCTAGGCTATGGAAGAGGAAAAATGGATAAGACTCTTTTTATTAGAAAACTAAACAATGATATAATTCTAGTTCAAGTTTATGTAGATGATATTATATTTGGTTCAACTAATAAAAATCTGCAGAAGAATTTGTGGCAGCTATGCTAGGTGAGTTTGAGATGTCTATGATGGGGGAGCTGAACTATTTTCTAGGACTACAGATCAAAAAATTCAAGCATGGAACACTCTTAAATCAATCCAAATACTACAAAGAACTATTGAAGATGTTTGATATGGAAAATTGCAAAGAAACAACAATACCAATTTCAATTGAATGTTACTTAGATGATGATGAGAAGGGTGTCAATGTGGACTAGACCATGTATAGAGGATTGATTGGTTCCCTTCTCTATCTAACTGCAAATAGACCTGATATAATGTTTAATGTATGTTTATGTGCTAGATGTCAGTCCAGTCCAAAGGAATTTCACTTCAGTATAGCCAAGAGAATTCATAATTACTTGAAAGGAACTACAGAAGTGGAAATATGTATCCAAGTGATGTATCATTAAACTTAGTTGGTTATTCTGATTTATATTTTACAAGTTGCAAATTAGATAGAAATAGTACAAGTGGAACCTTTCACTTGCTTGGATCAAGTCTAATTTCATGGTACAACAAGAAGCGAGCTTGTGTAGCATTATCTATCGTAGAGGCAGAGTACATAGTTGTAGGGAGTTGTTGTGCACAAACCTTGTTGTTAAAGCAACAACTAAGTGATTTTTTCTTGAAACTCACTAAAATTCATTTATTCTGTTATAACACTAGTGTTATTAATCTAATCAAGAATCCAGTGCAACATTTGAGAACTAAACGTATTAAAATTAGACATCATTTCATCAGAGGTCATATTAACAATGGTGATTGTGAAATTCAAATTTTCGAAACTAGAAAACAATTAGCTGATTTATTTACCAAACCACTTACTAAGGATAAATTTAATTACTCACAAACTGAACTGGGAATAATTGATTTAACAAATGTTTTAAATTGCTGGATGAGTTAATTGGTGGTATGATCAAATTTTGTGTATTACATTAAATTGATTGATTCTAGGTATCAATCAATTATTATAATCTGTATTAATCTGAAATTAGTTATGTTGATCATGGGTCATTATTGCTTAAGCATCTATAGAATCTAACTGCTATAGTGATGTTGTAAGGTACACTTATAGAGCAGGCTTGTGACTGAGTCAATGAGTTGTTGAGAAAGAATTAAATTGATTGGAAGTGCCAAGACATAGAGTTGGAGTGAGCAACATGGAGTGCAATGCTTCAATTAATGGAAAGTCAAAAAGCATTGACTAAAAAAGCTGCTTACACGATTTCCTGAAGTAGGTTTTGTCATTTCCCAATTAATTGAATTGGTGCATATTCTCACCTAAATAAAATTAGTTAGCTTATTTCCATTTTTTATCATAATAAATGTATGATTCTGTGAGTGTGATTTATGTCTATATTAGTTCATAATGCATGCATTCTTCATACATATCTAGGTTAGAAAATCACTAAGTGGTGAACGTAAGAGCCTCGGTGTAGTACGTCAACCATTGCCAAAACACTTCCCTTGCCCCAGCCATGTCTGTTTCAACTACTCTAAAGAAAAGATCAAGACCCTCCAGAGGTACTGGCAGACATGCAGTAGAGGAAGAAGTGGGAGAGAGTGGTCACTTAGAGTGGTCATTCTCTAGTAACTAGGCGCAAATTGATGTCTATCTTCATGAGGTCAGCAAAAAGGTCATTAACAACCCAAAATTCCTAAGGGTTGAATGACTAGAATAGGAGAATCTGTACAATGTCAAGTGCATGCTCAAGCATCAGAAACTGAAGAAATTTCTAAACTTGACTAGTAATCTCTACCCAGATTTGGTGAGTGTTCTTCACCAATGTCTCATTTGAAGACGAGGTAATGTACTCCCATGTAAAGGAAGTTGACATGGAGATCACATTCTTAGTTTGGATTGTAGTAGCTGAATTGAAGAACATTGGAAGGACAGTTGGCAAAGGAAACACCAGTTCTTTGAAAGATTACAACAAGAACCAACTTTTCAGATCGTGTTTGAGGAATCCTCATGCTGCAATGAGAGGATTTCATGTTGAAGGATTGTCTATGAATGCAAAAATCCTTGCTTTTCTTGTGTTGTGACAGTTGAAACCAATGGGTTATAATCATAATATTTTGACAGAAGATGATTTGATTTTGATGTATTGTGTCATGCATCGCTTTAAAATAAACTAAATCAATGTGATCAAAGACCATATAAGCAAAACCAAAAAGCTAGATGATTACAAAATCCCTTATGTAGTGATGGTCTCAAAGTTCATAGAACACTTTGGTGTTGACTTGGAAGGGGAGATTACCGAAGTGGTGAAGCCTCATAAAGAAATTACTACTGCAACATTGCATAATATTGGTCTGAAGAAGGTGAATGGCGAATACTGGATCTGCGAAGCTGAAGAAGAAGAAGAAGGTCAGTAGACAACTAGTGGAGCTGCTAATAAGGGTGTTGAACAACTAGGAGATGATGTTGGTCCAATTGGTACTGCTTTTGCAAACTTTTCTATGGTGCCATATGTGTCTCCTGTGGATAGAGGGGAACCTTTATCCGGGTTTGAACAAATGTTGATTGGGAGACTAGACACCATGGTACACGATCAAAGGGATCATCATGAATTCTACAATACATGTGTCCAACATCTGGATAATCAAATTGAAGGAATTCAAGAGTAGCTGGCTGACATGTACTATGGTCCAAGCACTTAGAATCTCTATTGCATTTGTATTAGATCATTTGTTTCATTGTCTTCTTTAGCTTTATGTTTAGGTTTGTATCATGCTTCTTCAATCCTATTTGATGAACTCAGTGGGAGAGAAGAAGTGTGTTGTTGTTGTCTGCTTATTTTGGTTGTATTTTGCTAAGTTTGTTGTTGGATAGAAGTCTTTTCAGCTTTTGTTTTTTGTTGAACAATGGTAATATGATGGTCATGTAATCCTTGGCTTATCATGTATGAATGAAATCTATTTTTGTTTTAGTATCAATTTCATTCACTGATTCATTGTGTCTTGGTCTTGGTGGTATATCAGTTAGAGGGATTTTACAAGTATGGAGGAGTTTATTTCTACCTAGTATTTTAAAAATTTCCTGATTTGAAAGAAAAATCAATTAAATGATTTATTATTTCAACTGATTGTTTTTATGGTACATGCACTGATTGATATTTTCAATTAGATGTTCTATGATTTCAACTTGAGCGAAAAATAATCATATTTTTTCTAGCTAAAATCTTGTAGGTTTATATGAAGCAACTCAACACGCACTGAATTACCTTCATAAAATAAGGAGATATTGTTAGAATTAATGAAGCTAACCCAAGACAAGAATGAAGGAGACTTGAAGATGACTTAGTCTTGGTATGTGTGTGTGTGTGTGTGCATACATCTTATATCATTGGAATGAGCTATAAAAATCCTTAATGATTTTAAAATATAAAACTGAAAGTAAACTTAACTTGTTTTGATAAAATTCATTCATCAAAGTTTTCAAGCAAATTATTTTTTTAAATATAGTTAATTAAAAATTCTGTTAGCAGAAAATAAATCGTTTTAAAATTTGTCTTCAATCGATTGGTTTCATAACACTATAATTGATTTTTTAAACTATTTTTGGAAATTGTTAGAAAACGTAGATAGAGACAACAAAAAGCTTGAGATTAAAATCATGTGCCATAAGTGATATGCAAATGTGTTTTTAATTTAAGAAGAACCAAGAAAGTGTTTCTTGAAGGTCATCCTTGATTGAAGACCGTATTCTACTAGTTTTACATCACAAGGAAGTGACTGCTATCCATTTTAGTCTACTGTTCTTCATTTTGTAGCTATAGTGCTTAGTTTGTTTTTCAAAGGAGTATTGTACTACAAGTGTATAGGGTTTTATACTTGTAGTGATGCAGTAGGGTTTGACACTGTGTTTGTGTATTATTGTAGGGTGCAAGATTGTATTCTTGACGTAGTGATTGAACAATTGAGTTCTTTAGTGCAATTTCTTTGCTAGTTGACAAAGAGACTGAATGTAGCTCTTGAGGAGGAGCGAACCAGTATAAATCTTGGTATTCTTGATATCTCTTTACCTTTATCTTGATTCAACAACTGTACATTTTTCAATTAATTGTTCTTGAAATCCAATTGATTATTTTTTTGTACCGCATTATGCTGTCACTTTTGATCAAATCTATTCTAGATCTTAATCATTTGTTATGTGTTGTACCTAACTCATCTTAACTGATATCAACTAGTCAACAATTGTATTAATTGAATTTTTTGGATAAGTAATCTGTTTTGGTTAAATCAATTTGTTGAATCTGAGATGTAATCTTCTGTTTTTCATTGTTGTTGATTTACTGAAAAAACTGTAATTGATTGTTTTTACTAGAATAAGTGATTGTGTTTTTCTTATAAAAATCAAAGACTATTTCAATTGATTGTGATTCTCAAATTAATTGATTGCATCTTGTTGTTGGCTGTTTGACTTTGTAACATCAATTGACTGTCATTATAATTCAACTGACTGAATTTTTCAAACAAGAGTTTCAAGATTTCAAATTCACTGTTTTCCACTTATAGTTGATTAATGTGGGTGGGTGAATTTTTGACAAGTGTAATTCAATTGATTGATTGTTGAACCCAATTAATTATTTTTGTGTTGAACTGTACTTAAAGTTATTTCAATTGATTGGTTTAGTTTTGCAATTGATTATTGTTGTTGTGAGCATTTACATATTCCACAATAAATTGTTTTAATTGAAGAAATTCTTTCTTTCTTTCTATTCCTTTACTGGTTTGGGAAAATATTTCTAAGTTCAATTCAACCCCCTCCCTCCCCTCTTGAACTCAGCCTAAAACTCTTTTCAGACCAAGCATGGAAGGTGTGAGTGGACATGTATCACACTTAGTGGACATGTATCACACTTATTCAATCCGCCCATGTGAGCTAGCATTTGATCTTTTTCTTTTTTTTTTTTTTTTTTTTTTTTTTTTACGAATTCAAAACTTTTCCACACACTTTGGCTTCTTCTCTTGGACATCTACTTTGTGTGTATATAGGAGTGCTTGGTACTTGTAAGTTTCAATTGAATGAGTATTGAAGTGCTGTCAAATTTGAGCCTTTACTTGTTTTTGTAATCTCTCTATGTTAGTATCCTTTCTAGACTTTAGCCTAGATTCCTCTTAGTTGAGTTCGCCTAACCTCTAACTAGACCATTATCTCTTTCCACTTCAAAAGCTGAATCATTCTCTAACTTCATCCAAACTTCCACAAGCTTCACTCATCCTCCATTAAAGAAGAAGCTCCAAAACATGTTGAAGAAGAAGACTCTTCTATCAAATACAATTATTGCTTTAGATAGAGTCTATATGTCAAAGATTTAGTCATATACAATGAGTCAAGTTTCATTCACATTTATGTAACAATTTCCTCTTTCATAAATTTCCTCAGTGGCTTATCCTCAAGACACAAAATTATGGCACACGATCTCCAACCTAAAACTTTAAAATAATAAGTTTATGAGTCTTTCTATATATTGCTCATCTCACTCACCTCTTCCCAATGTGGGATTCCCTACTTCACAGTTAAAATTCTTACAATTTGCTTCTCAAATATAAGTCTTTCATATATTGCATACTCTTAATCGAAATTCAAGTATTTTACCCACAAGTCCTTACTCATGTAACACTTAGCACATATGTCATTTACTCGTATAGCACTTTCCACATTTGATGTCAATTGTTTGATTCACGCATCAATAACAAAAAATGCAATGTAACTAGCATACAGGTAAAGTTCTCTATGTATAAAATTAAAGAGAAGAAAATAACAAAAAAAAAAAAAAAAAAAAAAAAAAAAAAAAAAAAAAAGACAATTAAGATAAAATACCATATAATATAGTTGGTAGACAGTAAACATTAGATTGTCTAATTAATTTTAACATTATTAAACGCTCTTTAATATACGATTTTCTATGTTTTTCATCCGACGATCATAATTTAAGAGTTAATTCATCACAAAGTTTATTAAATAAAATAAACAATTTTTTATTCTTTTGTGTTAGTAGCTTATTTTAAAATTAAGTAATTTATTTTTCATAAGAAAAATTCTAATTGTTTCTAAAATAATTTTTTAAAATTATTTGTTTTAAAGTTTAAACAAACTTATTCTATGTAAACTCATCCTATATTTTAATAAATAATAATAATAACAACAACAATAATAATAATAATAATAATAATAATAATAATAATAATAATAATAATAATAATAATAATAATAATAATAATAATAATGATGATAGGTATTAAAAAAAATTAATATAATAAGGTTAATTTTATAAATTTAATGTTCTCTAGTTTATTTATTATATTTTCTTAATACGTGTAAAAACAAACATTATTATATGGCAGAGGATTGCCATCTATTTGGAGGAAGACTTTCATTATTGTTCACTCTCTCTATCCTTAGAAGTATCTTTGAGATGTTTAATTAAGAATGTTGGGTTTGTTACTTTCGAAAAGCAAGAACCTAAGAATACTAATAATAATTTCTTAAAACAAAGCAAGATTTAAAACTACTTGATTATGTTTCTTTCTGTTTTAAAGTCAATTTTAAATGTTACTTGTGCTCATAATGTTATCTAGGTGTATTAGAAGTTAGTGATATTGGTTTAATGTCATGTCATTTTGGTTAGCATGTTTATGCTAGTGATATTTAAGGCCGACCTAAGTTAGTGACTTAGTGTGCACGTTGAACAGCTTTACATATTTCTCAATAAAATATTTGGTTTTCTCTTTTACTTTCTTTGTCATAATAAGCAAACAAAGTTAGAATCAAGCGAAGGTCATGCTTTTTTCTGGGGGCACAATATGAAGAATCAAAATTCAACACCTCATGAAAATTAACATCCTTATAAGAATGGAGGGAATATGGATAAAAAGAAGACCCCACATGCGAATAAATAAATAAATAGTGGTTTCCCACCATCAATGATGGTTTCAATGAAAAGGTTTACTAGCACATACATAATTATGTGGTGTTTATAAATATAGTCCATGGTGTTTCAAGATTTGCTTTTAGATACATTGAAAAGCAAGTAAAACTTAACTTACCATCACTAATGATTATTTGATGAAAAAGTCACATACATAACAATGTGAATATTTTTTTTCATGAACGTGGTTGATTAATGTTTTAAGATTCTAGTTTCAATTAGTTTAGTTAGACTAAAAAGTAAGTAAAATCTATTTAAGAACTATACCATAGAAAGAAAATTCTGATAGAAGTAGAATAATGACATTAGATTCAACACATCACTTGCTTCTAATATTAGGAGTATGGTTTGAATAGAAAAAGATTCAAGAAAAAAAGTCTTTCATAGTGAAGATACCAAATACTACCTTATATTTTTGTATCAGTATTAAAGTCAACATTATGATTTGAAATCCTATGCATTTTATGAGTTTATTTTATTTTAGTTTTTCCATACTTTTCTTGGTCCCTCCCTATAAATTCTTTCTGGACCAAAAACAAAATACAAAAATGCTACCCCAATGAACATCAATTTCCTAGAATCAGCTAGATTATTTATCCTTTATAAAAAGTGTTTCATTTTAATTTTCATGTAATCTTAAATCTCAATCAAATGCTCAATTTATGGTGAAATTTTAACATAAATCACTTAATTATTTTTTATGAAGAAAGTAAATGTTAGCATATTTTTATTTTTTATGAAGAAAGTAAATGTTAGCATATTTTTGTAATGATGACAAATATATCTATCATAAATATAACAAATAATAAACATATTTTTTCTTTCAATATATTTTTGTAATACACGATAATAAATACGATTATAACAAAATGAGACAACAAATAATTACAAAGTTTTAGTTTTTATGCAAGAAAATAAAAATTAAAACAATAAAAATATATTTTTGTATTTTTAATGAGAATTTGAAATGTGGGAAAGAATGGAAAGGAGATGGAATGCAATTTCTAAAATTAAACAAACCTAACTATCATGCATAAAGTCAATTAACTTCTTTTTAAACAAATGCCAATATCAACAAACAATAATACTCAATCCCAATTACTCAGCGCATGAGTCTAAGATGAGTCTAAGATGATCTATTAACCATCAATTATATAAATGAATTTTGTATTCTCACAGGGGTCTTAAGCCATGATTGAATCATGCTATATTCCTAAACATGAGCTTTCATTCGGTAGTTTAATTCAAATCTATAATAAAGAAATATTTTTCAATAGTCTTAAGAATCAATAATTGAGTTATGAACCAACCCAAGAGACATTTTGTATAAAATTAAAATAGTAACATATTGAAAGAAAAGCATTTATGATAAGACATAAATAAGACCAATATTGATTACATGAGAATTTAAACAATTACATTAAATCCCAACAAAATAAAAAGATGAAGAATGGAGGAAGTTGGATATACAAAGAGGAGAAAAGGAAAATCCTACAAACCCTAACCATCGTCCCAAGACTACATTTTTATGACTCTCAGACAGAGCATAACTCCTAGATAGAGTGGAGAATCCAGAGTCTCTAGAGTATTTAACTCTAATGAAGAGAATCCTTTAAATAGATTCTATTTTACGAGTCTGGGCCTACGGAGTTAAAGCAACCGATCGCAACTGGATTTTGTTACTGTCCAAGCTTTGAAGCCCAACTTGCATCAGACGCATTTTTGTTAATTTTCTTTCAGGTCTAATTTGTGTCGGGATTAGATATTGTTGGTACTGAAAGCTATCATATAATATACTTCAAATATTAATTAAAAATAAAACAAGAGTCCACTTTTAATCAGAAAAAAAAACACAAGAGCAACCACAAGCTTAACCTCGATAGAGAAAATATAGTTAATTGAAAAAGTTAATAGTGAGCAACACAATAAGTTTTCATAAGTAAAAAAATCATCATCAATGATATGTAAAACTCACTCCAAGTCATATAACCAAATTCATCATATATGTGGCATCAATCAAGTTAAACAATTTATTATCAAAATAAAATAAAAAAAACTGAAAAATAAAAGCTAAAATTTAACAAAAAAATGAAAATAAAAAATAAAAATTCAAATTTAAAGAACAAAATAAAATAAATAAATAAACAAAAGCCAAAATCAAAAGAATAAAAACAAAAATTTAACGAATAAAATAAAATAAAAACTAAAAATAAAATAAAAACTAAAAATAAAAAAATAGAAATTTAAAAACAAAAATCTAATAGAGAAAGTAAAAAGTAAAAGATAAAATAAGAACTGAAGAATAACATAAAAAATAAAATTTAAATAACAAAATGACAACTAAAAAGAAAACTGAAAGATAAGATAAAATTTTATAAAAATAACTGTTTATTCTTTATTCTTTGGCAGATCTTGATGATTATAGAATATCATGCACTTTTTTTTTTTTTGCACAATTAGCATCTGCATCCTTAGCAGACTCACCTCCTCCTGCAAATAAGGTTGGACCCCAAGCTAAATGTTTTTTTTTAACACTAAAATGTTGCGTTGAGTACAACCGTAGTTGGGCTCCATTCACCTTAAGCCAGGTGTCATTTGGATGATGAAGAATTCCTTCTTCCAACTGGGTTGCCTTCCAAGAAACTCTTATTTGATGTCCCAACCCTGACAAAATATTTAATCTTGGTAGATAATACCACACAATGCATAGACTAAAACAATAGGTTAGTTAATTACTTTTTTATATGAAAGTTGAAAAGTAAGAATAATAAAATAAAAAAATCAAAACTTTATTTTGAAAATAAAGAAAAATCAAAACTTTATTTTGAAAAGTAAAATCAGAATAAAAAACTTTAACAAATCTGCCATCCTTCTTCACATATTCAATATGTTCTTTTATTTATATTGTGCTACCTAGTTAATTTCTTAATCAAGATTACCTACGGATTGAAAAACAACCAATCCATTCCTGGATTGCATGAGATTCTTTTCCCTGCTTGAGAGCATCTTACTAGAACAAGAAGCCAAAGACTACACTGAAAACGTATTTGGCTGAGTTCAAGAGGGGGTGAATTGAACTTTAAAAGATTTTTCCAATTTAAAACATTGAAAACAGTTTTAGTGAATAGAAAACCTTTTCTGAATCTCAATGATAAAAGATTTAAGGTGCAGTGGTGAAATAAATCGATTTCAGGCACGAATAAATCGATTTATTTTGTTGGCAGAGAGCAAATTTCAAACAGCACATACAACAGTTGAATTTTATGCAGCAGAAATGATTCTAACCAATATTATCCAGCAAAGACAATATAAGGCAAATTAAATCACACAATTTCAAAGAAATATATCACACAAATTAAATCACACCAAATTGCACACAAAATAGAATACAAAGAGAAATACTAATACTCAATTTGCAAGTTTATGTAACAGAGATATATCAAAAACAATATCAATCAAGAATGTCAAGTCTAATGCAACTATATCAAACACAGCAGTTCAATAGACTCAATATAAAGATGATCAATACCAAAGATTCACAATCACTTCAATAGTATCACACCAGCACACCAAAGACAGTTTTACAAATCAGTACTGAAATACTTATTTTGGATTTCAAAAATTAAGAAGAATTAACACTGCTACTATCAAGATCAGATTGGACAGCCACTAAGATTGAAAACAGATATTGAAATTCAATTACTACAATAATAACAGTTCTGCAAATTATTCAGAATTCAATTGGAACAAATCAATTGTGATTTGGAATAAAAAACAAAGACACAATCTCTGTAGAAGAATCACAAAACAATTTACAATTTGAAGTTTTAGTATAATATGAAAAACATATTGCTTTTCAATTTTCAGAGATGTTACAGACCTTTGTGAAGGCAAAGTTATACCGAATTCAAATCACAAAAACCAAACCCAATGAGCAGTATAGCAATTTAAACTAATTACTCTTCAGATTATCAAGAATCAATTCTATTACCAATTTATTTCAATGAGCAGCGCAAGAATAATTTAGAATTGAAAGAGTAAGGTCAAGAATAGCAGAACACAGTCAGTTATACTGGTTCACCCTTTCTCAAGGGCTACGTCCAGTCTCCTTTGCCCCTCAAGCAAAGAAAGTTCCACTATATCAATTAATTGTTCAATTTACAATCAATCACACAATT
>Ga0209489_104455_pt1 | contig 25763 bp, 21 predicted proteins | sample SiratrowhiteBW_FD_187527 | JGI IMG/M metagenome (GOLD analysis project Ga0209489, IMG submission 187527) | Root nodule microbial communities of legume samples collected from California, USA - Siratro white BW (SPAdes) (version 2) | ecosystem: Host-associated > Plants > Roots > Nodule | place... | reverse complement strand
CAAAACCAACAACACAAACAAACCCAAATCGGCCAAACGAACCCTACCAAAACCACAAAGCACAAACAAATGCTCAATACAATAACAATATCAGTAAAAGCAAAAGAAAATGGAAGAGAAAGAATGGCGCACAACTTTAAACCAAACGAAGCACCAACGGACTTGAAATCGAAAATAGAACCGTTCAAATCGAAGCTCTCGAAAATGCGAACAAGGGGAAGCAAAATGGAGTAGAATGAGGTGCAAATGGAGGTCGAAAAGTGCAGGAGAAGACGTCGGAACAGTGCCTGGAAGAGTACACGTGCAACGGAGAAGAAGAAAAGTGAAGAAAAAAAGGCGCATTTGAAATAAAATAGATGCACCACGTCGGTTCTGGCCTCCCAACCGACGTGGTGCATGCCCTGAAATTTAAAAAAAATTACTGTTAACACACCACGTCGGTTACAAAGCCCAGAACCGACGTGGTGTATGCCCTAATTTTACCCTTTTTCCCCAATTTTCCCCAATTTGTCATACAGTATGCACCACGTCGGTTATGAGGCCTTAGCCGACGTAGTAGACAACAATCCCACGTCGCTTATGGGCTCTTAACCGACGTGGGATTCACGCGCCTCTTACAACTTTTAAAAATTTGAATTTTTCTTTTTTATAAATAGGTCAATGACGGTTGTTTGTTCCAACCGACGTGGGATTGTTCATTTATTTGCAAAAATGTCACCGCGTTTCTGACTACATCGTTTACCTCTTTAACCGTCATAAAAAGTAGACGTTAAAGCTTATTTTTCTACTAGTGAACATGAGACCGGGATCTTGTATCGAGAAGATCACCGTATCTTCACTTCAGACCTTGTATCGAGAGGGTCTTCTGAAAAATCATGTGAGATTGAGATCTTGTATCGAGAGGATCGCGAATCTTCACTGGATATGTAAATCTTGTACCAAGGGGATCATCACTCCAAACGTAAGGTTGACCGCGAACCAACGGGTCACACCAAACAACATGAGACCGACATCTTGTATCGAGAGGATCACCGTAACTTCACTTCAAGCCTTATATTGAGAGGGCCTTTTATCTTTGGAGAATTCAGCTTTGGCGAGTTTTGATCAACATTCTTGCGAAAATGCATGAAAGTTTTGGGTTTCCGATTGCATGTGATTGCGCGCGTGAATGAATACACATGCCTAAAAGTATGAAATTTTAATTTTTTGCTTATTAAATGTATACATGTGTCAATGCAACGTAAGTCTGGAGAATGCATGATATTTCAAAAGAAGAACCTAAAGTAAAACTTTACGTTCAACAAAGCTTGCTTGTTTTTTTTTTTTCATTTTCATTCTTTTTCATCATTTTTCTGCTTTTTGCCATAAATCAAATGCTTTTTCAGCAATCATTGAATTTATTGAGTCAGAAAAATTTTCTTTCTGTCTTGATTTGGATTTTTTCAAAAATTTTTGGCAGATCTTACCTAGCAAGTGAAATTAAGATTATTGGCTCCATCATTCGTCACATCTTGCCGCACGTGCACTTAAATTGGTGGTTAAACAATAAAAATGGGAAACAAGGTGTTATGAGGAGAGTCCAAATGACATTACCTCAAACTGCAAACGATAATGCCCCAATTTTTAGTTTTGAAGTATGAGAAGTTGGGTTCAAATGGATGACTTATCTTGCTGGGTCAAATGAGTTTAGTGAGAAACTAAGGCGACATAACTCATGTGAAGAAACTGTGTCTTCAAAAAAAATATGAACAAACACAGATCAACCGAATAGGAGTGCTCTAGTTTCGAAACATGGGTGACAAAAATCAAAATAATAATGGGAAAGACACAAATAAGAAAGGATTGCCCCAATGTTAATATTTCAATGACAATACTTTGCTCTTGTTTAGTTGGCAAATTGATATCATCCTTTCTACCAAAGGCATTTAGATTTTTTCCCTTTTTTATTTTTTCATTTTTTCTGACTCATATTGCCAGTCACCTCTCTCCATTGCAGGGTTATTCTTTGTGAAATTCATCGCAATCATTCTTCAATCCATATGGACTTTATGTGGATTGTAACGTGGCCCAGGGTTTAAAGGGTTTTGAAAGAAAGGGTATAAAAGGCTCAAAAGACTGTGTGTGGGTTTTTATTTTTTGCATCAAAAATCATCAACCTGGTCTTGTGAAAGACAGTTCAAGCTTTTGTCGAGATAATTTTCTGCCATTGTTATTTTTTCTTCTCCTAGTATGAACATTCTTCTATTTGCGAATATCATCTTTGAATTGATAATATACTTTTGCCTTTGAATTTTTTCCTTTTCTTCCTTTTCTTTTCTTTTCTCAGGATTTCTTCTTGGGAAGATTTTGAAATGCACCATGAACTGAATTTCAGCTTGCTGATGATTCTGTTTATAGTATCTTTTTGAAAGAAAATTTATTTTGGCCTCAAAGAGGGTACAATGGAAAATTTATTAATTATTTGGGATGAAGAAACACGGCCATATATCATTTTGAGTCTTGATTGCTTGATTTTCAAAGAGATGGACTCCTGCAACAAATTTCAATGACTACCAACACTTGTCATTTTTCTTTTTCTTTCTTTTTATTGTCCGATCTTTTTCTTAGATTTCCCCTTTTGTGGTCTTTTCAGTATGACAAACTTTTATCATTATTTTATTTTTGAATGCCTTTGAAGAGAAGAGATTGAGAATGAAATTATTCATATGAAAACTTTGCCTGATTGCCCTAGTGTGATGTTTATTTAACTTCGACAATTGACACTGAGGATTATTGAGACGAATCCTTTCTCTTCCCTGCTGAATGAATGAAGGCTCAAAGAGGTATTTAAGACATATGCATGCAAATATGTTTCATTTGATAAAGATCAATTAATTCCTCTTTCTTATGCCAAGCTTTAAAAATGTGCCAAAACCTTTTTTATAGCTTTTTATCATTTTATCAATAAATTCAATGATCCCATAAACATGATTTATTGAGCAAATTTTTTATTTCTTTATTCTGCGACATCCTTCAGAATCCGAGGAATTTTGTAGCCTGCCCGTGGTGTATACCTTTCTTAGCATAACAAAAATATATGTAGAGAAATCAAAGGAAATTTTATTTCATCAAATGGAATATGCAGATACAATTTTGACATCATTCAATGTTTCCAAATATTACATTCCCCAAATGATGGAATCATATTAGGCATAGAATTTTTTAACTGTGTCAGAGTTAACCGACAACGGTAACTCTTCCCCGTCCATCCTTGTGAGAATTAGTGCTTTTCCGGAGAAGGCTTTCTTTACCACATATGGACCTTCATAATTTGGCATCCATTTACCGCGATGATCCTTCTGAACTGATATGATCTTTTTAACCACCAGATCTCCTTCATGAAATTCTCGCGGACGAACTTTTTTATCAAATGCCTGTTTCATTCTCTTCTGATATAATTGTCCGTGACATACAGCGGCTAACCACTTCTCTTCGATAAAACTGAGTTGGTCATATCTCACTTTAATCCATTCAGCTTCTTCCAACTTGGTTTCCATCAACACTCATAGAGAAGGAATTTCAACTTCAAACGGTAGTACGACTTCCATTCCGTAAATCAATGAGAAAGGAGTCGCTCCTGTTGATGTTCTCATTGATGTACGGTAACCGTGCAAGGCAAACGGCAACATCTCGTGCCAGTCTTTATAGGTTACTACCATATTTTGAATTATCTTCTTTATATTTTTGTTAGCTGCTTCAACCGCTCCATTCATTTTGGGACGATAAGGGAAAGAACTGTGATGTTTAATCTTGAACTCATCACACAGCTCAATCATTATTTGATTGTTTAGGTTGGTGGCATTATCAGTGATAATCCTGTCAGGAATTCCATATCTGCAAATCAACTCTTTCCTTATAAATTTTGCCACTACCTTTCTTGTCACATTTGCGTAAGAAGCAGCTTCAACCTATTTTGTAAAATAATCAATGGCCACCAGTATAAAGCGATGTCCATTCGATGCCTTTGGTTCAATAGCTCCAATAACATCTATACCCCACATGGAGAAAGGCCATGGCGCAGATAAAACATTTAATTCAGTCGGTGATACATTAATGTTATCAGCATATATTTGACATTTTTGACACTTCCTCACATGTTTACAACAATCATTTTCCATTGTCATCCAAAAATATCCAGCCCTTAGAATCTTTCTAGCCATAGAATGCCCATTCATGTGAGTTCCGAAGGTTCCTTCATGCACTTCTTGCAATATTAGCTCAGCCTCTTTAGCATCCACACAACGGAGCAACATCATATCGTGATTTCATTTATATAGTACATCTCCATCCAAAATGAAACTCGAGGCTAACCTTCTCAATATTCTTTTATCATTCTCTGAGGCTGAATCAGGGTATTCACGATTCTGGAGGTATCGCTTTATATCAAAGTACCAGGGCTTGCCATCTACTTCTTCTTCAATGAAATTGCAGTATACTGGATTCTCATGACTTTGCATTTTAATCATTGGAAACTCCTCTTCTTGAATTATCACAAACATGGAGGATAGAGTAGCAAGAGCGTCAGCTAGCTGGTTATCTTCTCTTGAGATATGATGAAACTCTATTTCATCAAAATATTCAATCAACCCTTTGATGTATGCTTTGTAAGGAATTAGTTTCTGATCTCGAGTTTCCCATTCTCCTTTAATCTGATGGATAACCAGTGCTGAGTCACCATATACATTCAAACGCCTTGCTTTATATTCTATGGCTGCTCTGATCCCCATGGCACAAGCTTCATATTCCGCTATGTTATTGGTGCGATCAAAACATAACCTAGCAGTCATTGGTATATATTGTTTTTTCGGGGAGATAAGCATTGCCCCTATACCATGTCCCAGAGCATTGGAGGACACATTGAAGAATAAAATTCATTTTCTTCCATCACTACCGTCTTCAGATACAAACAAAGTCATAATATTTTCATCCGGAAACTCAAGTTGCATGGATTGGTAATCATCTATGGACTGTTAAGCTAAGTATTCAGCCAAAGCACTGCCTTTAATAGCTTTTTGGGTGACAAAAACGATATCAAATTCTGATAACAACATCTGCCAACGAGTTATTCTTCCAGTCAGACCAGGCTTCTCAAAAATGTACTTGATCGGGTCCATTCTAGATACTAACCATATTGTATGACTAAGCATATACTGTCTCAAACGATATGTTGTCCAAGCGAAGGCACAATCAGTAAACTTTTTCCTTAAGTAATATATAGCATGTTCTTTCTTTTCCGTTTCATTATGCTGACCCAATACACAACCCATCGATCCGTCTAATACTGTCCGATAAAGAATAAGAGGCCCTTTTCTTGAATTTTCTTTAGAAGTTATTTGAAAATATATTTTTCAGATGAGTTTTGTTTATCCGGATGAAATTAGGTGTTGACAATATGTTTCCTTGCTACATGCTTAATTCTTCCAACCGAACGACTATTGGGATTTGGAACAGATGGGGATGGTGTTAGGGTTGCTGCTAGGGATGCTGTTGGGTCGCCACTATTACAGAAGAGGTAACCAAAACTATCTTGTAAAATAATTAAGTCATTGTCACCTTACTAAACACCAGAGGTTACCCTTTCTGTAATGAGGGGCACCTTAGTTCAAGTTTTGATGACACAAGTTAGATATGTTCATGTGTTTCCAAACCCTATCAATCCACAACCCACTAATCAAATGCACATCATCCAACTTTTGAGTTTTTTCCCCAGAAAAGTGTGTTTACTAACCTTCCAAACCTCCAAACTCTATCAATCCATAGCCCAGTACTAAAAAATGACTATTTGTGTAACAATATTGTGTTGTTTTCATAAATAAAACACTTTCACTTTCAACAATGCCGACTTAAACCCTAAAAATCAAAACTTTGCAGAACGAAACAACACAAAAACACAGTAACAACTTACAAAAATGATTCGCAGAAGTTGTTTTCAACAATAAAATGCTTTTGCTTTCAACAATGCCCATCTAAGCCCTAAAAATCAAAACTTTGCACAACGAAACAACACAAAAACACAGTAACAACTTACAAAAAATGATTCGTGAAAGTTGTTTTCAACAATAAACCGTTTTCGCTTTCTACAATGCCCATCTAAGCCTTAAAAATCAAAACTTTGTACAACGAAAAACCTCAACGCAATAAAACGCAATAACTACTTACAAAAACGATTCGTAGAAGTACCCAGACGTCGTCGCATAAGCAGAACCTCAACCTCTCGTCACCAAACAAGCAACTGTAGCTCTCCATTCGCAGTAGAACACACAAGCTCTCACTTATTCTTTTCCACTCAGATCTGATTTCAAAAGTTTCAGGGCATATTCCCTAAACAAAACCAATTTCAAGATGAAGGAAGAAGACAAAATTACCCTTCTTTATTACGTTTCCCTCAATTGACAAAAATGTCCTTGCCACGTGTGCTGATTGGACAAAAATACCCCATTGTCAAATGGGGGTTAAAAAACGTTGGCATCAAAATAACATTACTCAAATTATAAAACGTCCCTTTTTCTTATCTTGGATAGAATATGTTTTTTTTTATAGAGATCAAATGTACTGTATAACTAATATGACTTAATGATCTTCTGCAGATTTGGACTATTTTTATTAGAGTGATTAAATGACTGATTTGATAGTTAATTTATTATTTTTGTTGTATAATTATTGATCGAGAAGTACTTAGTTTTGTTCAAGACTGGGTACTTATCGTAGTACACTTACCCCAACTCGTATGAACATGTTCGTGAGAGATTAATATGTTTTTTAAGAGAGAAGGTTAACATTCCCTTCATTATGAAGTGACATGAGATCACTTAATTCTCATTGGTAAGAACCGCTCACTTGTTGCCCATGCACCGAAGCCAAAAGTTTTTGAGATGTGAAAGGTTGGGTTAAGGGTAACATAAGATTTATATGGATATTTGTAGTTGTTAGATCAATGGTTGAGAGATGAAGAGTGGCACTTTTCCTTCCTCAACCTTCAATTCCTATAAATAGCGACTTGGGATAATTTGTCAACATACGTTCTTAAAATTTGTCCCATATTCGACTTCCGAGATGTTTTTTAGTGGCTAGATATAGTGTGTTCATTCTGAGATCTTCCTTGTCTAGTTTTTTCGAGTCTGAGAGTAGTGTTTCCTCCAATGATTCTAATGAGTCGATTGTCATCGGGAGGGAATACTTCGAGTTTAGAGGTACAAGTTTAGAGTGGATCAACCAGATAAGGTCAAGGAGTTAGCAACTAATATTGTCGAGTACAACCTTCCACGTAGGAATGGGTATGAGTGGGTGAGTCCCGTATGACTCGCAAATTCTCAAAATATTGGTGGTCGTCCATGGTCGAGACGTATGCAGCCAATATGACCATGCTTTCTGATAGACCAGCTGAGGTCAAGTTGACCCTAGAGGATTGCATTACCATTGACAATGTTTGTCATGATCGAAAAGATCACGACATCGACTTCATTTTTATGTATGTATGTGTGTCTTTTTACTAATTCTCATGTTTGTGTTCCTTTGATGAGTTTACCATGGGAGTGTTAAACATACTTTAAATGTGGCGCCGCTCAAGTTCACTTAAATTCTTGGGTGTCACTCCAAGCTTTTCAGCTTTTGGCAAAAATGCTTCGTCTTAACCCTTCGCCTCACGTTTACTTACATTACTATAGTTCTCGCCCATTTGACCTGTATAGGTGGTTATCTTTAATAAGTTAACCTGGGATATCTTGTTTTCTCCTTTTGCTTCTTATAAACATTTTAAAGATGTTTTTTTCAAAGTGTGAACTGAGCCTGCTGGCCGACACCATTTTTTTCGATTGGGATACTTTGAAGTTTCCACTTTATTGGACGTGGAATCTTGTCCGGACCACTCTTAGCTAAGTTCATACGTGACCGAGGACAATAAGAAGATGTTTGGCATCATTGATTAGTTTCGGAGGAGGCTCTCTATCCACAAAATTCTTAAGATTTTTCTTTCTACCCACCAATGGGTTGATCTAAAGGGTATGGCTTTATTGTTTTACTACTTCTTAGCTAATTTTAACTTTTTTGAATCATTTCTTGGTTTTTACGTGTAATGGTCGATGACTATTTTTTTATTTACACTTAGAGTGTTTAACCTTGATTTTCTTAGACTGTAATTGAGAAAAAAATTCGTTCTTTTAAATAAAATTTAGCAAATCAGGATTAATTGGACCTTAATTGAGATTAAATGTGGATTTTCCTTCAAATATTATGCAATAAATTTTTGTAGTAGATTCAATTAATATAAGTTGGATAGTTTCAAAATTAAAGGCACGTATTTGGAACAAAATTTGGAAACAAAATATCTTAAAGAAATTGGGAGAACAAAAATCTAAAACTTTACTGGAAAGAAGATATTTACAAAATTAATTTTTGGCATATAAGGAAACATTTGATAATTGCAAGGATAACATCTGAGAATTAAATTTGAGTTAATTTCAGGAAGAAAAGAAGATTATAAATAGAGACTGGAGAAGACATAGAGGAAAGACACACTATTGCATAGCTTGAACTCTAATTTTATTTTCTTTTGCAATTCTTACACTTTTGTCATGGAAGACTAAACTCCTTTGGGTTGATTCTTGTTAGAGATCCCATATCGACTAGAGAAAAGGCCTTTCAATAGTTTATAACTATGTGCAAACCTCACCTTACAAACCGGTTTTGTAAGGTTGAGTTAGGCTTAAAGTCCACTTCTGATATTGTATCACAATCTATCCTAGCAAGGTTGTTGGGCCTATCGGGTAGTTATTGGACCATCCTTACATATATAGTCCCACGCACGAGTTGAAGAGTCTTAGCTTGAGGGGGCTGTGTTGTAGATCCCACATCGACTAGAGAAAAAGTCTTTTAATAGTTTATAAGTGGGTGCAAACCTCACCTCACAAGTGAGTTTTGTAAGGTTGAGTTAGGCTTAAAGTCCATTTTTAATAATTCTCTTGTGATTTCACAGTGAATTCTGAGCTTTCTGTTTAATAAAGTGTTTTTCTTTACATTCTTTGTAACAGTTGTGCTATATTATTGGCCTTTTAGAAATCTATGTTTTTGAAAAAGTATTTATTTTTAATGCTTTTAGAATTCAATTGTTTTTTCCTTAATTAGAGTTCGTAAGAAAATCAAGGAAGATATGTAATATTAGTCCATTTCTGGTACGTTTAGTCAAGAGATAAAAGATATACATATGATTGAGTAGACACTTTGATGAAGGAGGGCTCCGGCAAGGTCCAATCACCAGAGCAATGCTTAGACACCTTGAAGCCAACAAAGAGTCAGAGGCACCTGTACAGATTAAAATGCTGACTATTTTGAGCTTTGAGGATTTTTGTAAAAATTCTGAAAAGTAGAATAGGAAAATTTGGTTTTTGTAAATAACCCTAGGTGCCTTAGAAATTACAAAAGACGCCTAGGTTAGGTTTTTAGACGCAGAGGATTTGAACATGTGGCGCCTATCCAATGGCGCCTAGTTTAGAAAAGAGTAGCTTGCTCCACACGCTAGGTTACCTTAACCCTAACGTGTGGTGCAAGTTAAGGTTCCCAACCCTAGCTTCTTCCATATGCCACTTAGGTAGCTTGCAAGGCTGGCTAGGGTTTCTAACCCTAACTTCTTGTATACGCTACCTTAGCTTGCTAGAGAAGCTACTAGCTTTTTCTTCTTCTATAAATAAAGGTTTAGGAACCTCCATTGTAAGCTTGATTTTGAGTAAGGATATGCTGCCAAATTTTCAACGCATTGCCTCAAGTTTCACATTGAGTTTCTTCTCTTAGAAGCTAAGAGCTATCTCTCTTGAAGTTGGCCCAACCTCCTTCAAGGCTTTCACCATCTACTTCACCATCAACCTCCTTGCATGCTTCCTTCCTTACATTTCCATGGCTTCCACATCATGAGGAGTTTCATCCACTTCTTTTATTCGGTGCTTCAAGGTTTCATCATGCTCAACTTCAATTGAAGCTAGCACAAGAAGCTAAGGCACCTAGGAGCTCCTCTATCATTTGGTATCATGAGCTTTGGTCTTCAAGAGCTAAGTTCTTGATCCTTTTCACTTTGTTTTGGCTTTTCCGTGTTGTATACCACTGTCTTTGCATGTCTTGATTGTTTTATACCGATTAATTGTTGTGTTCTTGAGTTTAAATGGTTCAAATAGCATCAATCTTCTTGAACCTTCCAAAAATACATTGTTCTAGGTGTTCTTGTGTGTGCCGCAAGCTATCTTTTCTTTTGTTTGAGTCTTCGTTGATTTTTAATCGGTTCAAAGTGTTCAATTGTGTCCTAGCTTTTGTGTTTATGATCCATAGTATATGTCAAGTCAAGTGTGATCTCATATTGTTATCAAGTCCTTAGGTTTATGCTTGTAGAATAGGTTTGAACAGTTTGCGTTTGCTGAAATTGTAAACATAATGTGTTTACTATTTTGTGTCATAATGTGCTTTGTGTGCCTTTTAATTTTGCAATCTTGAGTTCCTTTAATTCACTATTAGATCATTAGTTCCTATATGTCTTGTAGTTTGTTCTAAATTTCGTTAGAATCCATAGGTTTCATTTTCCTGCACTGTTATTTGTTGATTAAGGTCACTGGACTTTGCGAAATTATTGAGAACAGAGTATTGTGTATTTGTAATTGAAAATTTGTGTGAGGCTACTTTGGGACGTGTAAAAGATATTGTGAAAAAGGCGCATTCTAATTCATTCTGTAAATAAAATGATAAATTGTAAAAGCCGAATGCTCACTACTGGTTAACAACTGATGATAGACTCTAGTTTTTGTTTGTTGTTTTTGTTAATCTACTCTAGAGCCATTCTTAGATCATCTCTTTTAGTGTTAAACTTCTTTCTAAAGTTTTAACTTCTTACTTGTCAATTTTATTTGCATTCTTTGTGTTTGTCAATTGTTATAATCCTTTTGAGTTGTGCTATTCAAATTAGCTTTTATTGCTTTGTATTTGTGACATCATGGTGAAATAGTACTTTGATGAAGCACTTGAGTTGAATTGGCCAATACATCAAGAGTAAAACTCCCAAGCACTATTGGAGAATGATACACAATGAGGAATGAAGGTCATTTGCAGAAAAGCTTCGTGAACAAACACACCAAAAGCAAAGAGTGATACATTAGTGAGACAAAGAATCAACACAAGGAGTGCATAGTATAAGAAATTTTAATTTTTCAGCAACAATCTTTCATTGTATTCATTTGGGTTGTAATTGCAAAACTCCTTATCATTAGTGGAATAATTCAAAACGTGTAGACGGTGAAGTGTTTCTAAGGTCCTTGGTGCCAAAGAACTTCACCTTAGGATTCGGCTAGTTTAAGCATTACGTGTAGATGGTGGAGTGTTTCTAAGGTCCTTGGTGCCCAAGAACTTCACCATAGGACTCGGCTAGTTTAAGTTTTCCAAGCATTGGTTTTATTTCTTTAATTTCTTTCATTTTTGCAAACCAACTAGTTTTGCTTTCTTTGAGTCACCTTCGTTTGTGACTTAGTGATCTCATTGTAAGAACAATTAGAAAGGTACATTGGGCAAGGCTCTGGCTAAGGAAAGTCTTGGTACTTAAGTTGTCCAAGTGACGCACTTCACTTTCCTAGGAGACCCCCTAGTGTGCTAGACTAGATTGTCTTATCTTGAGAACATTTCTTCACAAAATTTAAGATGTCTAAACATTCTCTCCACCCTAGTAGCAATGAGTCGCAAGACAATACATCAGATTTTCAGAAAATATTGGAAGAACTTCGGGTTATGAAAATCAACACTGATGTACAATTTGCTATTATGGCAGAAGAAATTAAGACCTTAAAGAAGAAGGATCAAAAGTATAAATCCAAAACTAGTTCATCAAAAAAATACTCTAGTAGTGAGGATGAAAGACCAGAGAGGGATAACTTAAGAGCAACTGAACACTACTAACTTGTCCCTTATCACCGCCATAAAAGAGAGAGAAAATCCAAGGAGATTAGAGTAGATCTTCCCCATTTTCATGGAACTAATTATATAGATACATTTTTAGATTGGGAGATGAAGGCAGAACAATTGTTTGAGTGTTATGAAGTGAGTGAAGAAAAAAAAGTTCCTCTAGCTACTCTTAGTTTCCAAGGACATGCATTGCATTGGTGGACTGCCTTAGTAAAGGATAGACGTCTTCACAATGAACCAACCATAGTGTATTGGAATGATCTTAAAAGTGCACTTAGAAGAAGACATATTCCCTTCTACTATCATAGAGAACTCATGGATAAGCTCGATAGACCTAATCAAAAGAACATGAGTATTGAAGAATACAAGAAAATGGAGTTGTACATGATGAGGGCGGAAATTAGGGAAGAGGAAAATGTAATTGTGGCTAGATTCTTGAGTGGATTAAGTCTAGAGATAAGAGATAGAGTATAACTTCTCCCTTATAGGGATTTCCATGATTTAGTGCAAATTTGTATTAAAGTGGGACAACAAGTTTTGAGGAAAAAGCACAAATCGAAGTTCTTATTCTAACTCTTACTCCAAGACCAATCATAAGAGGGAGGGAAAGTTTTTGAATGAAAAACCAAGAGAGAATCCTCCTAAAGTCATAGTTCAAGAAAATACAAAAAGAAAAGAAGAATTCACACCCTCTGGCCGAACTAGTGATATTAAGTGTTTTAAATGCTTGGGTCAGGGTCATATACAGTCTCAATGTCCATCTATAAGAACCATTTTGATGAGAGGCCAAGACCTATATAGTAGTGAGGAGGAAAAGAATGATGAAAACACTAGTGAGGGGTCGGATAATGAAAGAGGGGAGGGTGCTTATGCTCATGAGGGAGAATTATTGATGATGAGACACTCCCTTAACAGCCAACCTAGCCCACAACCCCGAGTCACAACGAGAGAACATCTTCCACACAAGATGCAAAATTTCTGAAAATGTATGTTCTCTCATCATTGACAGCGGATCGTGTTGTAATTGTTGTAGTGCTAGGATGGTTGATAAATTAAAACTTGAATTATTGCCCCACCCTAAACCTTATAAATTATATTGGAACTATGCTGATAATGTTTTATGTAATGTAATACCCATGGAAGCTTGTCATGTTTTATTGGGAAGACCATGGCAATTTGATAAACAAACTATTCATGATGGTCTTACCAACGAAATCACCTTTACTCATAACAACAAGAAGTTTGTACTTCATCCTTTGACACCTTCTCAACTGTTGGAAGATCAAGTACAAATGAAAAATAAATTACACAATGAAAGGAAAAGCAAAACTCCAATAAATTATAATCTTAGTTTAAAGATACATATGGGGTGTGGGAGCTTGGTGTTCCTTCCCACGAGGTTACACAAAAGGAGTCTTTATTAACTAAAAATTCTTTAAAAACATGCCATCTTACTGAGCAACCACCCTATCTCTTGTTATGTAAAGGAACACTCATGTGTGCACATTCTGATAAAACTGGATCTAAGGTTCTACCTCCTTCTATTGAAAAACTTTTGAAGGAATTTGATGATGTATTTCCTAGTGATGGTCCTACGGGATTGCCACCTTTTCGGGGAATAGAACATCAAATTGATTTTGTTCTAGGTGTTAGTCTGCCAAACAGACCGACATATAGAACAAATCCTGAAGAAACTAAGGAGATAGAATCTCAGGTTCAAGAGTTATTAGATAAAGGTTGGGTACAAAGAAGTCTTAGCCCGTGCGTCATGCCAGTTTTGTTGGTGCCAAAAAAAGATGGAAAATGGAGAATGTGTTGTGATTGTCGTGCAATTAACAACATCACAGTGAAATATAGGCACCCAATTCCTAGGCTTGATGATATGCTTGATGAATTGCATGGGTCCATTGTATTTTCTAAAATTGATCTAAAAAACGGATACCACCAAATTAGAATCAAAGAAGGTGATGAATGGAAAACCGCTTTTAAGACCAAATTTGGACTATACGAGTGGTTAGTGATGCCTTTCGGACTCACTAATGCACCTAGCACTTTTATGAGGCTAGTGAATCATGTACTTACAAATTGTATAGGAAAGTTTGTAGTAGTTTATTTTGATGATATCCTTGTATATAGCACTGGTGTAGAATCTCATATTCACCATCTTAGGGAAGTTTTAATAGTTCTTAGGAAAAATCAACTTTTTGCCAATGTAGATAAAGGTACCTTTTGTGTAGATAGTGTTGTGTTTTTAGGGTTCATTGTCAATAAAAAAGGGGTTCATGTGGACCCCTCAAAAATACAAGCTATACAAGAGTGGCCTATCCCAAAGAATGTAGGAGAAGTAAGGAGTTTCCATGAATTGGCAAGCTTTTATAGAAGGTTTGTTCCTAACTTCTCTAGTCTAGCTTCACCTCTCAATGAGTTGGTGAAGAAAGGTGTTACATTTCATTGGGGCGAAAAACAAGAAAATGCCTTTCAAAAGATAAAGTGCTTACTTACTAATGCACCTATTCTAGCTTTACCTGATTTTACTAAACCTTTTGAGCTAGAGTGTGATGCATCAGGAGTAGGTATAGGTGCTGTGTTATTTCAAGGTGGTCACCCCATTGCTTATTTTAGTGAAAAATTAGATGGTGCCACTTTAAATTATCCCACCTATGACAAGGAACTTTGTGCTTTGATAAGGGCCCTTCAAACATGGAAACACTATCTTGTGTCCCAAGAATTTATTATTCATAGTGATCATGAGTCACTTAAATATTTGAAGGGTTAACATAAATTGAACAAAAGACATGCTAAGTGGGTGGAATTTCTAGAACAATTTCAGTATGTAATCAAATACAAGAAGGGCAAAAGTAATATTGTGGCTGATGCTTTATCTCAGAAATAATTGTTGATTTCTACATTGGGAGCCCAAATTATTGGATTTGATAACATTATTGAATTGTACTCGCAAGATCCTGAATTTTCATCCATTTACACCAAAAGTCAACATAAATCGCAAGGAGCAAACTATGTTAATCAAGGTTATCTTTTTAGAGAAGGAAAGTTATGCATACCTCATGGTTCACATAGAAAACTTCTTGTAAAAGAATCACATGAAGGGGGACTTATGGGTCATTTTGGGGTAGAAAAGACTTTGACCATATTTAGAGAAAAGTTCTATTGGCCTATATGAGGCGAGATGTACAAAGGTATTATTATGAGTGCATTGCTTGTTTACAAGCCAAATCTAGGACTATGCCTCATGGATTATATACCCCACTACCTGTTGCTTGTGCACTTTGGGAGGATATCAATATGAACTTTGTCCTTGGGCTACCTAGAACTCAAAGGGGGTTTGACTCTATTTTTGTGGTTGTCGATTGTTTTAGTAAAATGGCACATTTCATTCCATGTCACAAAATAGATGATGCAAGTAACATTTCTAGGCTCTTCTTAAGAGAAGTGGTTAGGCTTCATGGACTACCTAAAACTATAGTGTCCGAAGAGATCCTAAGTTCATTAGTCATTTCTGGAGAACTTTGAGGAAGGCTAGGAACTAAACTCAATTTTTCTACCTCATGTCATCACCAAACGAATGGACAAACCGAGGTTGTTAATAGGTCTCTATCCACTGTTAAGGGCAATTTTGAAGGCTAATCATAAATCATGGGATAAGTATCTTCCTCATATTGAGTTTGCTTACAATAGGGTAGTTCATAAGACTACCCAATTTTCACCTTTTGAGGTTGTATATGGATTTAACCCTCTCACACCAAAAGATTTCATTCCTTTGCCCAATCCTATTGAGTTTATTTATAAAGAAGGGGCATCACGGGCTGATTTTGTTAAAACGTTACATGAGAAGGTTAAAATTCAAATACAAGGACAGAGTGATAAGTATGCTAGGAAAAACAATAAGGGAAGGAGAGCAAAAAGTTTTGAAGAGGGAGATCGGATTTGGCTTCACTTAAGAAAAGATAGATTTCCAAAATAGAGAAAGTCAAAACTCAGTCCCCGTGGTGATGGACCTTTTCAAATTTTAAAGAAAATAAATAATAATGCTTATCAATTGGATCTACCTGAAGATTACGGAGTACATACTACCTTTAATGTAATTGATCTCATTCCTTTTGTAGGTAGCAATGATGACGAGGTAGACGATTCAGATCTGAGGACAGATCCTCTTCAAGAGGGAGGGGATGATGAAGAAGGCTCAAGCAAGGTCCAATCACCAGAGCAATGCTCAGACACCTTAAAGCCAACAAAGAGTCAGAGGCACCTGTGCAGATTAAAATGCTGACTATTTTGAGCTTTGAGGATTCTTGTAAAAATTGTGAAAAGTAGAATATGTAAAATAAGGTTTAGACCGAGTTCAAGAGGGGGGGTGAATTGAACTTTGAAAACTTTTCGCAAATATGATTTATTCTTCAAGTAGAGAATGAAAATTCTTTATTCAATCGATTGACTATGTAATTCTGAAATGTCAGGTAAACAATCGATTGTGCACAGCGGAATATATCAGAGTTAAACCCAAAAATCAGTTCAACCCAGAAATCCATTAAACCCAGAAATCAGTTTACAGTGTAAGATTGTGTTAACCCAGATTTAATATGTTTAAACACAATCCAGTAGATTAAACACAATCCAGAATCACAGTTGATTATACAAACAGATGTTCAGAGTATGAATAACAGAATGAACTGATTTTACTGCAGTTAATTTTAAAAATGGCAGTAGTGAATAAAAGCAATCAAGAAGAGTAGGGAGAAAAGCAAGAACACAGAATTTTTATCCTGGTTCACCCTTCCACACGGGCTACGTCCAGTCCTTTGCAAACTAGCAAAGATTTCCACTAAAACAGATCACAAGATCAGTTTTCAACCCTTGCTCCCAGCAAGTTACAAACTGCTCCCAACAGTAAACCCACACCTCACTGAACCCCTCAGCTTGTGTGTAACCAGTGCAAAAACCCATTGCACCACAACACTTGCAGTCCACAAGCAACACTGCTCCCAGTAGCACTCACCCTCTACTGAACCCTTTAGCAGATGCGAGACCAGTGCAGAACCCACTGCACCAACTCAATTACAAACCCAGTAATTGAAAACAGCAAACAGATTGCAAATCAACAGGATCAGAGAAGATAACAGAATGCTTCTACACAAAACAGATTACACAGAATGAAGATCAGGTGTAGAAGACTTAGCTTTGGTCCAGAACCAAAGTAGCAAGAACCTCACTTCAAGGATGCTTCAATGATTCACGTTCTTGGAGGTTTCTAGATTTGAAAAGCTTTGCAAAAATGATGATCGCACAAAAGGGGCAATATCTCTTTTAGAAAAACTCAAGGAATGCTTTTCAAAAGTATTTGTTTTGATAATCCTGAAAGTGATGATTCTCATTCCTTTAAATACCCAAAATCAGTTTTAAAAACTGCTTAGCTGTTAAAATTCAATTAATTGAACGAACCATTCAATCGATTGAATTTGACTGTCAGTTTGACCCAGTCAAAGTTTTCAGTTGTAACAGCCATAACTATATTTCTGTTGTAACAGAAATAACTACCACATTCAATCGATTGATTTGGAAATTCAATCGATTGAAAACTTTTTTCCAGCAAAAACATTTTGGGGTATTTTTATTAAAAACAGTTTTAATAAAAATCTTTGTGAATCTTTTTAGCACCTCAGAAGTGATGATCCATGCCACTCATGACTAAGGACTAAGCCAATCACCAACACAGAAACCCAACTAAGGACCAAGACCTAAACACCCAACTATCTTCATGTTGGCACAAAGTCTTCACTTGAACAATTCTGGTCCAGGTTGGTTCCAACAGATCCTTCATGAGGCAGTCTTCATCAGCTTCACATGCTAAGCCTTGGTGCTCACAATATTGACTTCATCAAATCACATGCTTAGCCTTGGTGCTAACAGAATAGGAAAATTTGATTTTTGTAAATAACCCTAGGTACCTTAGAAACTACAAAAGACACCTAGGTTAGGTTTTTAGACGCATAGGGTTTGAACATGTGGCGCCTATCCAATGGCACCTAGTTTAGGAAAGAGTAGCTTGCTCCACATGCTAGGTTATCCTAACCCTAACGTGTGGCACAAGTTATGGTTCCCAACCCTAGCTTCTTCCATACGCCACTTAGTTAGCTTGCAAGGCAAGCTAGGATTTCTAACCCTAGCTTCTTGTATATTCTACCTTAGTTTACTAGAGAAGCTACTAGCTTTTTCTTCTTCTATAAGTAAGAGGTTTAGGAACCTCCATTGTAAGCTTGATTTAGAGTAATGATATGGTGCCAAATTTTCAGCACATTGCCTCAAGTTTCACATTGAGTTTCTTCTCTTAGAAGCTAGGAGCTCTCTCTCTTGAAGGTTAGCCCAACCTCCTTCAAGGCTTTCACCATCTACTTCACCATTAACCTCCTTGCATGTTTCCTTCCTTGTATTTCCATGGCTTCTGCATCATGAGGAGTTTCATCCACTTCTTTTATTTGGTGCTTCAAGGTTTCATCATGCTCAACTTCCATTGAAGCTTGCGCAAGAAGCTAAGGCACCTAGGAGCTCCTCTATCACACTTGTAGATGGGGAGAGATATTAAATATATCAGTAGATACTTGTTTTGCTAATAACATTCTATTGAATTTGATTGAAGCTTGTTTGATTAAGTTCAAATCTATGAAGAGAATTGAAGGAAAATAATCTTAAGAAAATCAATGAAGAATTTGCTACGAAAGAACATTAGAGTCAACCTATTTTATTAATTACTTTTAAGTCATCTATTTTAATTTCCTGCACAAAAATCCCCAAAACCCACCTTTCTTTTATTGTTAACTTTCCTTGTTACAAATTAGTTTGGAACATTGATTGACTAAATTTACTATTGGATTCGATGGGAGACTACTTGGGGTTAACCTTCCCCTATTTATACTAACATCTCTTTGGTGTTAGATAGTCTACACTACATTAAGAGGTCAATGGTTCAACAAGGCACGAGCTTCTTAGAGCGGTTGAAGAAGATTCGCCTAAAAAAGGCTCGTAGGTCAAGAAGGAGATGACTTGTCATTCGCCAAAGAGATCTCGTCATGCAACATCAGATGAGGGCTTGAGTGCTGCTGGCCAACTCTTTGCTCCTGACTAGACCTTTTTAAGGGAATGAGCTTTTCTCATACCCTGGTGGAGAAGGGAGCAATGAATTCAGCTTCTATTGATGAGATATTGGTCGCTTGCTTAGAGATGAAAAGTCATGCACTCGCCTTTGCAAAAATACTGTACCGAGATGGCCAAGGAGCCAGCTGCAGAGGTAGTGAAATTAAACAGGGGTTAGTGGGCTTGACTAGCTCCATTAAAGCATCTTTGGATGCAAATTTGGTTTAGAGTGACCAAATGAAGAAGATAGAGGTTGAGAGAGACGCCTTTATAGCAAGTGTAAAGATTTGGAGTAGCAGCGACAAGCTCAAGTGGATGAGATCAAGCAACTGAAGTAAACCCTGGCCAAGGCGACATCGGCTCATGACGATGTTGTCTCGGAAAATGTTCAAGTTCAGATGGAGTTGGTCGAGCTCAAAGATTATGTGTTAATCATTCACTCCGAGGGCTTTAACCTGGTTGTTTGCCAAGCAATCTTACTATATAGGTGTTACATGAGAATGAGATGGATTGGGGTAAGGATGTCTACAATGGTCATTTAGTTTCCATTGAAGACATCCCTACAGTCGACAAGCAACAAGCAGTGACCCTCCGACCCAGGGTGATGAGTAGATTTTTTTATTAGGCCTTATCTTTTTTATCTACCCTTAGATGGCTTTAGACATCATTTTTTGTAAAGGTTTAAATATACGGATATATGTACTCGTGTTTTCCTTTAACGAATTTTGCCTTATTTTCTAAGTTGTGAGATTTTAATATGCCTCGTTTTAATTTAACATTTCATTTATGGTATGTGTGCGATTATCTTTTTAAAAGATCCTTGGTGTATTTTGTCTTTTATATTGTATTTGAATGTTATTGTTACAACATCTATAGCTGTCGGTTTTGTTTTTTCTATAAAAAGTTTGCTTAAGTTAAAACTTTTAAAATTTAACACGCTAACAAAGCTTGTCATTTTCCTACGAGAGTGCATATGTGATCTTTTTAAGATGAGGTGTGGTTACTTATATTAATAAGATGTCGGCGCACAAAATGAAAGTGTGAGAGGGATCACTTTGGAGCAAAGCTTCCTTGCCAACTTTTATATCGGCAAGGTGTCAGATACGAGAGTGTTGAAAAATATGATGACCAAAGTTCAAGAGCGGGGGGTGAATTAAACTATTAACTCTTTTTGAAAACTTGAAAGTATGAATGAGTATTTTTATCAAACTATGATTACAATGTAGAGAATGATCAGAACAACAGATTAAATTTGCAAACAAGAAGTTAAAATGAGACTAAGTATGTCCAGACAAGTAAAACATGTTAAAAAATAGAAACAACTTGTTAAAACATTTCTTTCAGTTTTGGAAGACACAAATAACACGTTAAAATTAAAAACAGCTTATTGAATATCTTTTTCAGAACTTAACCAATTTTCAATCAGCAGCAAAGTTTTAACATGTTAAAACAGATTTCATCAGGTTAAATTTCCAGTACTGCAGTAGTAAATTTAAACCGATAAAACAAATTGCCAGTGTGAATAACAACACCAACAACAGATTTTCCAAAAAATATTACAAGACAGTTTTTGCGTTAACAACAAAAGCTATATAATATAAACCAAAATCCAATGCACTATGTTTAAGAAACTTTGAGTATATTAAATAGAATAATAGTGAACAAATGATACAAAGTGAGTCAAGAATTTGTGATTATGTAAAATTCATTTCAACAAAAGGTATTTAATCATATGCAGTTTTATTCCACCAAAACAGATTTCAATTAAAAAAATTGTCACACCAGTAAAACTATATTACAGTAGGCATGAAACAACAATCACAATTAAAATGCTATAATTCTACATGAAATAAAGACGGCTTAGAATCAAATATCAAGTAAACAGCACACAGAACTCAGCTAGCAATTGCAACTAATCCTATTTAAGAAAACTATATAGAATACCAACAAAGTTAATGAACCAGAATTTACTGCAACAGAGTTAAACGCACAACCACAGACCAAACAGAGGCAGTGAAAAACGAAAAAACAAATGCACCAATTTGAAATGTATAGTCACAAAAATAATACTTCAATACAAGAAATTGATATCAATTCAAAGTATTATCAAAATTGAGTAAAAACAGTTTCACAAGATCAAACTATAGTGCACCAAATCAGTAGAGAGGTTATCACACAAAAACAGATCTAATGGACTCAAATACACGAGACAATTTAGTCAAGAAGCCAAGATTAATTTGCTGCAGTAAAATACTGAATTACAACATGTTAAAATTGATTTTAACATATTAAAAATGCTTCCAAAATGAGTATTTTGAATCTGTTCAGAAAAACAACAGGTCATCCTTGATTTTAACAGGTTGTTCTTATTAGAAAAATGAACACAACACTTATTTGGTTCAAAATTTCAAAGAGCAAAGAAAGAAGAAGATCACACAAGTCTTTTTATCCTAGTTCATTCTTTCACAAGAACTACGTCCAGTCCTTTGCACAACAATGCAAAGATTTCCACTATATCATTCAAGTTTACATACAAAACACACTCAAGACCCAATCTTAAACCCTACAAGATGGTCTTTACCCCTTGTGCAGCACCGACCACACACTACTAGAAAATTGCTAAATAGTGACCGAAAAAATCGGTCAGTATCGGTGACCAAATCAGTGATCGAAAAAATTAGCCACTATTGGTGACCGAAAAAATTAGTCACAAAATCGGTCACTGATTTAGTCACTGATTCAGTCACTGATTCGGTCAATAAATTTGGTCACTGATTCGGTCACTCATTCGATCACAGATTTCGATCACTGATTCGGTCACAAATTTGGTCACAGATAAAAACAGTGAAAACAAAGGAGAAAGCAAAGTGAAAGAGAAAAACAGTGTCTGAAGGGTTAAAACAGGGGATATTACGTCGATTGTTTCAATAACCAACATAATATATACCCCAAATTTTGCCAAATTTGACACGACGAAGATATTATGCCGGTTGGGAGGCCCCAACCGACGTAGTATGTAACCCTAATTTACCCAATTTTTCTTCAAACTTTTCGCTGGGATAGATATAATGTCAGTTGAGAGACCCCACTGACGTAATATCTATACATAATTTCATAAATTTTCCTTAAATTTTTACACTATGACATGGGACAGATATAACATCGATTGAGGGATCCTATCGACGTAATATAGGCCATATATTATGTCGGTTGGGAGAACTTAACCGACCTTATATCTTTAGCGTCAAAGCAGAGTTTTCAAATTTTGAATTTTTTATTTTTTCAATCTTTTCTACGTTGGTTATGAGTGAAAACTGACATAGAATATGATATATTTTGTTGGGTTTAAGTTAACTGATATAATATCTCTTTTAATATTTACAAAAATGTCATTGCATTTTTATTTACATTGATTCTGTTTTAATCGTATTATTATGTTATAAAATGTGTTTTTTTACTGTGTATCTTTCTTCAAATCTTAGTTATAAATGATTCTATATGTAGGTTTAATCTAATTTTGGTAAAGTTTTGATACTTGAGTTCTAATTTCCATTATTTTCTTTTAGACATGTACAACAAAAAAAAAAGATATAAAGCTACATGTGTGTACCACGAGTACTGAATGTTCATTATTACCTCCTAAATTTGTATTCGTAGATAATTTCAACATAACATATGAGAATATTACCTAAATGTTGTATTTTTAATAATATGACTTATATTTAAATTAATGATATTAATATTATTGTTATTATTACATTAATATTATGAGAACATTATTTATATTTTATTATGTTGTTGTTATTATCTTCAAATATTATTATTTTTAAGATTTTTTTGTCAGTATTTTTATTAAAAATACTAAATATTATTTTTATTTTTGTTATTAATATTAATATTGTTATTACATATTATTATTAATATCAATAGTAATAATGATAATAAATATTAAAAGCATTATTAATATTATAATTAATAATATTATATTATTTATATTTATAGTATTGTAATTAATATTTTAATATTGCTCACGAACATAGATCTTTATATATTACTCACAAATATAGGTTTTCGTAAGTATTAACCCGTGGATATAAAGGTTATTTGTCATTATATGTATTATTGTAAAAAGAAGTCAAAAATATAATTATTAAGCTAGATATTTCTATCTAAGCTAGATATTTCTATGTGTAATTACTAAAGTAGGAATAGTGTATTTTGTACACTAGTTAAGTGGTTTTCTATATAAGGATTAATATTCTAATATTATTCACAAACATAGATCTGTAGGTATTACTCACAAATATAAGTCTTTAGATATTATGCACGGATATAGGTTTATAGGTATTACCTATGGATATAGGTATGTAGGTTTACTCACAAACATAAGTCCGTGATATTACCAACAACCTATATTTTTTATATTTTTAATTTTTGAATATTATTAATATTTATATTACAAAATATTATTAATGTTATTAGTAATATTATTATTATTTATATTAATATTATTATTATATGTTTTTTAATATATGAAATATTATTACTACTCCTATTGATATTATTTATATTTATATTAATAATATTTTTAATATTACTGATATTCTTATTAAAATTATTTATATTTATATGAAAAATAGTTTTAATATTATTAATATTTTTTTATATTATTTTTAGTTATATTATTTATATTTATATTAAAAATAGTTTTAATATTCTTTATATTTTTTTATTTTTATTATTTTTATTTATACTATTAATATTTTCATTTATATTATTATTTAATATTATTAATATTATTTTTATCGGTATTATTAATATTTTATTTATGTTATTGTTACTATTATTATTGTTCTTTTTATTAAAAATAATATTAATAATAATAATAATAGTTTTATTAATAATATTAATAATCGTAATCTTAGCTATAATCATAATAAAAAAAAAATAATTATAATATTATTGAATAATTTGTCTAGTGACTAAAGATTCCTTCTTATATTCAAGGATTATGGTTTTCAAAAATACGGAAAGATAAAGCTGAAATAAAAAAGATAAAGCTGAACGGAGTGCTTCAATCTCTTTCTAAACTTTGAATTTATTTTTGAAACAAAATCATAATTTACAAAATCGGGTACATTTTTCTTTTTGAATAATAAAAATAATAAAAGATAAGAACTAGATTATTTTTCCAAAATTCATGAAAAGATAAAAACAAACATTCAGTCCAATGATATTTAGTCAAAAAAAACATGTTACATGAACCTTCCTCCAATTTTTTTATTTTATTTTACTTTAAATTAATTAAAATGAAATCCAAACTTATCCAAAACCTAAATGAAAAATAATTTAATAATCTATTGCAAACTATTGCTTTTATTTTAAGTCTGCACCAACATGGAAAATGAATATACATTTTTTCCTTTAAAATTAATACCAAAAATAGTTAAAATTTACACCATATCATTACGTAAACACCGCATCAAAAAGCTGATGCATTTCTTTATTAACAATTTTGGTGCAAAAAAAATAGAAACTAAATTTATCTTAGTTTCTGAATCTGACATCTTAAAATTATTATGCAGGTAAAAAATCACAATTATTTATTTTTATCATTTTATTCAAAAAACCAAGATTTACTTTTAAATTTTAAAAATATTAAACCGTAAAATAAAGTGTGCAAATTTTTATAGTTTAATCCTGTGCAACTTATTTAATTTTTTGTACAATTTTTTTAAATATTATTAAAATAAATAATTAAAACATAAACTTAAATTTATTATCATTAAAATATAATATTTAAAACTATAAATGAATATGAGACCATAAATCAATAATAATAATAATAATAATAATTAATAATAATAATACTGTTAGTATAATTATTATTATTATTAAATTGGCCGTTAAATTATGAATAGATAATTAATTTTTCGGTCAACATTATTTAATTTTTCGGTCAACGTTATTAAAAGGTGATAGTATATATATAATTTCTTTAATCAATTTTAAAGTCCATTTGTTATTTTGTTTTTTTAGTAGACTTTTAGGTTCCATGTGATAGCATATAATATCTTTACTAAATTCTGAAGTTGTCGCAACCGGGATCACGACGGGGACGGCGAACAAAAATATATATATAATTTTAAAAAAAACAGAGGAGTCGACACCATAATTTATTAAAGGAAAATTATGGAAAACCAAAAACAAGATAAGGCAAATTCGCAAAAACCAGATTTCAGGTTCGGGAGTCGGTTACGTGCGGGGAAGGTACAAGCACCCCACAACGCCCGTCAAAAGACGGTACCTTTAATTAAACAAATAAAATAAAAGAATGTGGTTTTTCTAAATATTTATCTTTTCTTAAAAAAAATAAAATACAAATAATAATTTCCTAAACAAAAATAAAATACCAATAATAACAAAACAAATATCTATTTTTTTTTAAGGAAGGGCCCGACGAGGATTTGACCTCGCTCCTACGTATCTCTATCGAGGATAGAGAATCAGGGTTACGTAGTTCTTTAGTTAATAGAATTGTTGGTTAGTTTGATATTTTGAAGTTTTTGAGAGCTTGGAAAAAGCTTGTGTTTAAAAGTAAGGTAAATGAATGTCGTCAATACCAGGTTTAAAGCCTGGGCTTTGGGTAAGGT
>Ga0209489_104454_pt1 | contig 25766 bp, 12 predicted proteins | sample SiratrowhiteBW_FD_187527 | JGI IMG/M metagenome (GOLD analysis project Ga0209489, IMG submission 187527) | Root nodule microbial communities of legume samples collected from California, USA - Siratro white BW (SPAdes) (version 2) | ecosystem: Host-associated > Plants > Roots > Nodule | place... | reverse complement strand
TATATATGTATAAAAAGTTTGACCTTAGAAAAATTGGACTAATGTTTATATTTTTTAAAAACAAAGATTGAGTTCGAAGATATTTCAGAAGTCATGATCCTAATCTTGTGGAGAATAAAGCACTGATTAAGAGACAACCTCGACAAATGTTTTTCTATGAATAATTCTGTGTTATGCAGTTAGTACCATATCTTAACGGATTTACGAGATAAACAACCCAGAGTAACGTACTTTTCAATAGTTTCTTGAACTCATTTTGCTAAAGATTCCGTTGCATCATAGGCTCTAAACCTTGGATAGATGACCAGAGTGATATTAATTAAAAGAGAAGTTTGGTTGAAAATTTTTATTTTGCAGCTTAAAGGAAGAAGTATAACACTCAGCTAAGGTAGACTATGACACCCTCCAGATAGAACAAATACCTAATTGTGTTTTATTTAAAATAGAACACCAAAATTACTGTAAATATTAGATTTTTTCCCAACTCATCTTAAATTGGTTTCCCTAAATATAATAAGTTAAACATAAAAAGGCAAATTTTCGTATAGCCCAATCATAAAAGTGGTAGTCAAAATAAGTGAAATTGTACTAGTGTATTTTCTAATTTGGTTGGTGGTCTGATTCTAAAATTAATAAAAGTCAATGCCAAATTTGAAAAGGGCGATGACATCCGAACTTCAAATGGTAAAATGATAAAATTGTTTTAAAAAGTTTCAAAAACTACAAATGCGTATTAAGGATTCTGTCCCATTTGTAGATGAATCAGCTCCCAAAAACTTCTTGCCATCAACCATACTACCGATTCATTGGATAGGGAGACTCATTTTTCAACCTATGTACATACTCATTTTCTTTTAACCACATTCTTACCTAACTATCAGTGAAAGCAAGAGATATTTCATCAATTTATGTTATCTTTCCGAATTCAAATATTTTAAAGGTTAATAATTACACAATCCATATACACATATCAAAGGTGCAGTCAAATTTTTTTTCTATGCACAATTAGATTCTTATATTCAAACTCAATTTTAATTTTCAATTTGCAAAAACCAACCCTCCTTTTTGATAAAATGATAGTTACTCCTTATTTAATTAAATTTTTTTTCCATAAATCTCAATTGCCTCTCATTGCAAGCCCCTTTGGGCCACCCTATGACAGATATAAAGTACCTAGAAAATTCATGAGTTCAACTCAGACATGACTTGGTCAAACTTTTATTCAAATGAAATGAAATCCTTGTTGCTTCGGTATAAGCAGGAATCCTCTATACACCATGACCCTCTTTTGTGGCAGGTTTGGTCATGGCTTTGGTGATGACATGAGTAAGAATCCCTATGGGGCAAAAGAACAAGCAAAAAGAAACTGAATGCCGTGTTTCAATCTGATTCTTCAGTCCATCTTGAAAAACTTGCCTGAATTCATAACCAGGAATAGCATCAGATAAATAAGTAAAGAATGAGAAGCCAAGAGAAGGATAAAATGCACGACCTTGCAGCAAAAAGATCAACAACCAACAGGTGAATCCAGGCAGAGGCCAAAGTCATCTCACTGGAGAACATTCTTGCTATACCAGGCAGCTGCATCAAGTATTTACACAGTTATCAGTTGGATAGAACTCTTTTGGGAAGAAAAACTTCATTGCTGAATGCATTCACACACACACCTCTGGAAGCAAGTATTTACTTGCAAAAATCAATCGAACTGTCTCAGGGGTCCAAGAAAGGTACAATAAATATGCATAAAGAATCCCAAGCACTACATATGGTAGACTACTCTCCATAGACTTCTTGGTCTGCATTTTTGCACTTAAGATGAATCAGGAAAGACGTAAAGTATAAAATCAGAAACCCAATAAAAGTTTACAAGAAAGATGAATATCCAAATTCCCCACAAAGATTATTTACATAATTATATATATGTAAATGATTTTTGCATGTTTAACTAAACAGACATGTAATAAAGCAAAAATGTTGAATGTTGCCAATGAATCGGATCATAAATTTTCTCTAATGCAGTTGGAAACATACTAGAACAGAATTCGGAGCTAGAACCATAAGTGTGTAAAATGGGAGCACAGCTACAGTTCCAGCTGTAAATGCAGTGCTAGCAAGTTGAGATCCTATGAAGCCTGAAAAATAAAGGTAGAAAAGTGAGTATCAGGAAAAAATATAGTCACCATCAGTTATACAGAATAAAGGAATGTTCAATCAACTTCGTACAAAGAGAACAGATTACCAAAATGGCAAAATAATTAAGTTAACTACATTGCTCAATAGCTTCAGTGAAACCTGATGCCTTGCACACCTTTCTAAGAAATTGAACATCTGCTTCAAGAGCAGAACTAATAGCAAGATTTAAATTTTAATCACAGAACATAATCAAGTGTCAAGCATGTTAGAGCAAGCTGTTCAGATTATGCTACAAACAAAATGACTTTCTTCAAGGCTATCAAATTCAGAGTTAGATTATGCTACAAAATAACAAAAAACTAGGAACCACAACAGCACAGATAGCTGAAAGGACAGCCACATGAAAATGTGGAAGACTAAAGCAAAATGAACAACTTAAAATCAATAACTGGTTCCTAAAAATTTCAAAAAATAAAGCCGAGCAACTTAGTTGAGCTTAAACTCAGAACAACACATGGTGAAGTCATGTAGACAATGCATAGATATTTATAGCAGTCAGTAGTTTCAATGTAAGTGTATATCATACAGTAATTTAAGTTATAGATATACTGACACAAGAGGTAAGCTAACCATGTAAATGCATTCTGTGAATCAAATCCTTAATTTGTGCTCTTTTTTGAGATAAACAATATTAATTCAGTGGTAAGACAATCCAACAGTTTTTTAATGAGTACCAAAATAAATGAATGAAGAAACAGCTTGCGCCAATGATATTTATATAAATCAGAATGCAGTGAAATTTTCCAGGGTCAAAATGAGCAATTTTAGAGCAAAGAGGCCTAATTACAAAACCTCCAATTTCACCTGTAAGTTGCTTAGAGACACGGAAAAGTGTCACCACATGGAAATCCAAAATACAATAGACTTCAATTGGTTCTCAAATGTATTTGGTCCAGCACAAGACACAAGTTATTTTCAAAATGAGTTTTAAAAGAGAAGATGTAGTGAGAGGATTACATGAAGCTTGCATTTGACCCCTTTTTGGATAATGAAGCAATCTTGTAGCATTTGGTTTCACAACAATTTTCGATCCTCCTATGAAACTCCAATCTCCACTTAAGTTGACCCTTGGTAAATTTCCCTGCAATCTTCTACTCCCTACAATGTGTCTGTTACAAAGCTCAGCCTCATTACTTCTGAAAGAGAAGGCATAATTTTGCCCCTTCCCAACAGAACCACAAGGGTTTATAGCCTGCCGAAATGAAAGAAATAGAATCTCAATTATAAGCATAGTTAGTCATTAAGCCCAGAAAATACACATTATGCTATCCATATATACGAATAAATTATATTAAACTATTTGAACAAACCCATAGAACTGAATGAATTTAGAGTTTTGAAGACACAAAAAACCCAGTTTTTGAAATACAAACTGCTTTTTTACCTCTACTATACCAACAAGCGCCTAGTATAGATCCATGCAAAGCAAAACAAGCAAACAAACAACCTTGTTATATCTAAAAAGAAAAAAGAAATTCACAAATGCTTAATTCGTTAGTAATGCTTGGGTGGTCCAAATCTATGCAAAATGACCACTTTCAGTCTAATAACCATTCAAAGTTTAAAACTTTGGATTTCAAACTCAGGGAATAAAACTCCAAATTTAAAGGGTAAGGGGGGAATGAGCTGAAACCCAGAAAAAATAGCTGATAAACAAAAGGTAGGGAATGACCAAAAAGGTGAAAGAAAAATTGCATGTAAAATTAAAAAGCAATAGCAGCAATAGGAAATCAGAGAGAAAGTGTACCTTGAAGGTCAATGGGGAATGGGAAAGGCAAGAAGAGATAGACATGGTTGAAGGAAAAGCAAAAGAGGCAATGAGTAATTCTGCAACAGTGGCCACTTCTTCATATACAATAATAGTGTGAATGAAGAGTGACCGGATTTGGTATAAAGAAGAGAAAAACTCAGTGGGGCATTGGAGAGAAGTGAGGAACTCAAATAGTTGGAATTGTATGGAAGGGAAGAAGTAAAGGCACTGCAAGTTAACAAAAATTAGCACTGCAATGTTATTATTATTATTTTTTTTTTACAAGGAAACAAATTTTATCTTAAACACTGTAACTCAAAAAAAGTATTTTTCTTAGAATCGTCCACATCGACATCGGATATGTCGAAATTATTTAGGTGGAAATCAACAATAACATGTTTGACTGATAAAAATCATTTTTTTAAAAAATTTCGGAAATTGATACAAGCAGGAACATAAACTTATTGAGGTATAATATATTTATTTTATTGGTTTAATTTATTTGTTAAATTAAACCCATGATTAAATGTATTTAATCATTAATATTATTATGTGTTTCATATTCTCCCTCTTCACTACAATTACTTACAATATCTTTAATGCGAGTATGATGATGTTTAATTAAGGTATGATGCCGTTTATAGAAAAATAATTACTTTAAACTAAGTTTAACGTAATACATTCCTTTAATTGATAAAATAGAAAAGATAATACATAACTCAATAATATGTGAAAATTAATAATTGCCTTATCAACTGCTAAATCATGGTATATAAAAAAAATTGTGAGTTGTTGGGGACAAATTTGGCATACACTATAAAAAGAAAAACACGTCTATTTTCTTTAAATAAAACGATACAGGAAATTGGAAATACCATTATAAACTTTCAAAATTTCGAAGAAAATAAATTTTGGCACTGTCTACTTCTTTTTATGTATTTTTCAATATAAAAGTAAAGAATACCCTGATGTATTTATATATTTAAAATAATTATTTAAGAAAGTCAATAATACTATTTTATAGTAGCATATAAAAAAAAAAGTGGAATCGGCGCTGCAAATGTCAATTTCCAAATTTTAATCGAAACCAAAACTTTATTATTTAAAGTTTATTTTACATCAAATATCTTAAACAAATTTTTTTCCACCAATAACATAGTACTTATTCAGAAAAATTATGAAATTAATTTTGAAATATAGTGATTTTTATTTAGACGTTTTAATTATTAAACCAAAGTAGTTGCAAAATTTAATACAATTCAAAAAAAATTATATAAAATCATACTAATTAATTGATATTTTAACATAATTAAAAAAATTGTATAAAATGAATCAATAAAAAAAAGACATGTTAAGTGTTGTTTGTCGTTGCCTTCTTAAGATAAGGCGGAATGTGAATTGAAAGTTTGGAGTGACAGTGACGTTCTCTATTCTCACACATATCAAACAGGTGCTGCTTTAATTTCAGTCCAAAATTGTTTCTCTTTCTTCTAAAATTGAATAATTTAATTGGTTCTAAAAATATATATTGATTTTAAGTTAGTTTTTTAAATTTAAATAAATTAATCCAATGTTTTTACTAAGATAATTTTATTTGTAATTACCTATTTAAAGGATATTTTTAATTTTTTTTATAGTTAATTAATTTTTTTTAGTTGTCAGATCATATTCTCAATATCAACATACCTGTTAGATTAATTGAAATTCAAATTTATAATTACGATTGAACTGAATTAATAATTAATGGTGAATAATGATAAATAATTAATTTGCAATCAATACTATTTATTCTCAACTTTCAATCATCCCTAAAATTAAACTATTTTATAAAGCAATAAAACAATTCCTTAATAGTTTAAATAAATAAAGCTAAAAAAAAATGTCTATATGATTATAACGAGTGTTTCATAATAACATGTATGCAAGTTTAATTTTTCATATATATTTATACTTAATATGTTAGTATGTTTAACAAGTATAATATATTTTAATTTTAATATTTATTTAAAATATATATATATAGGTCTAAAAGAATCAAACTTTACAGTATATAAAGTTAAAAACTTGAAATTTTTATGAGATTGTCTTGTTAAATTCGATAGGAAGATATTTGTATAAATGATTCCAAGGACTTCTACGATCAAGTTAATAATTGTTAAAATACTATTAAGTTAATAATTGTTAAAATACTATTAAGTTAATAATTGTTTATGTAATGGCTGAAGAAATAATAGTCTTATATGTCAAAGCTATTTTTCTATTTATAGAAACGATGATGGATCTTGATATTATAGATTGGTATAGAACATTGTTTATTAAACCCATAATTATCAATTTTCTTAAGTGTGATAATTTATATTAATTACTTTAATATATGAATTTTTTTCATTCAATCTCAAATTTAAGTGATGTATCTCTATGAACTCAGTCTGTTTTGAAAAAATAAATCAATAATAATAATAACATCTTCGATCAATGATCCCATAACTGACTTCATTTAATTAAGTCTCTGGTGTCACAATTTTTTCAAAAAATTAAAATAAAATATGTAAATACAAATTTATTACTAATAGCTAGAATAAGATTTTCAATAGAGTTAAATTAATCAATAATGTTTATTGTAAAATAGTAAACATCATTTACCTGCATTTTTCTGACAAATATTATGTATATTGAGATACAGTTCCTAAGCAATGAAAACGGTGACAGAAGCACGTGCTGGCACGTGCCCACGCTCGCAAATTCTTCATTCATGCATTAACATATAAACAAGTGAAGCAAGATCTCAGAGATCACCGCACTTTCTTTCTTCTTTACGCAAAATCCGGGTGTGTCCACGCGTTCATCATAGCACCACGTTTCTTTTGCATAAAAATTGAAGTGAATTAGGTTTGAAGGTTTATTAGTTTCATTTTTATCGATTTGAGGAACCATTAACTATGTTATGATAAGAGCACCTTGAAGAGTGTGTAATTTTCTGGGAAAATGGTTGGCCAAGTTTAACGGAAAAGGTCAAAGGGTTGTGAGTGGGTGAGGTGGAAGCCAACTTCGAAGTTTGAGGGTCATATGAAACGACACAACACCACCAATCATCTGACTCTTTCCTTGTAAATGCTTTGTTTGTCTCAAAAAAGACAACCTCGCCACCTTCTTTCGCCTTTCACTTTTCTTGCTCTGTTCAAGTTTTCAATGTCAGAATCATTACCATATAATATTTTTTTATTTTCTAATGCAAACACTTCATCATTCATTAATTATATATTATTGTAGTTTATTTCAACTATCAATTGATAATTGTTAATTTGAAGAATATGTGTATTGGACCTCTAATAATCTTATTATTGGAAATAGAGACGAAGTTATTCAGATATAAAATCGAATTTTTTAAGCAACTTGAAAAACGTATTTATTAAATTTTAGAATAAGTACTGATCAAGATAATTAATGAAAATCTTCTTAACTAATAAAATTAATAATCATGAATCTTAAAAAATAAACTAAACTTATAATCATCCCTATAAATATAAGTATACTTTTAAGACGTTTTACTTTAAAAGCATCTCAAGTCAAATTAAGAAAACAAATCTGAAATCTCAAGTCGATATTATATTTATACTATTTTTCATACACCATTCCGTTATTCTATTGTTAACCAACATTAATTAAGTTTATAATAAATTTTTCAACTTGAGATTAAAATAGCTAATCAACTTTCCTTTACTACGTTAATCTAAACTGCAACCCTATTCAATCTATCATTCCACTTAAAAGCTTTTGGAGTACATCTTATGTAAGCAGACATTGAAAATGGGTCTAACTTTTAACGGTTTCAAAAAGAGTGCACCATCCAAAAATTTTAGTAATTTTTTCGAGGTTTTTAATTTATTTTTTCCGTTACTTTTACCAGCTTTTTATCAATAAAGTACTAAAATTTTAAATCAGTAACTTTATATTAATTTAAGCGATTTTATTAGTTTAATCTTAAGATTTTTTTTAAAAATTAAACAAAACTAATCTCTTATAAATATATTGATAAATTTATGTATCAAGAGTAATATTAATCGGTTTAAATACAAAAAGATATTTTTTCCAGATTTACAGAAATAAAACTTCACTTTTGTTATCAATATTCAATTGATTCGATTAGTTAAAAGAATAACAAAAATTTAGATTATAATTTTTTTAATAAAAAAATAAAATTTGTCTCTAAGTATTTAACGTAATTGTGTACTACAATTTGATATAAAAATATTCGATCGATCCTGACATTTGGTGGCACGTGATAGTATTCTAATATAGTTTGCAATTTTAAATATTACAAAAATAAATAAGTATTTAATAATGATTTCAACGACGTCGTTTAAGCCTGTTTCTCTATCAGACCAGCTTCGTTGCTTTACCTTAAATAGGATTGCTATGTGCTCAATTTGCCCTTCCTCTCGCCCTCCCAGCTTCATTGATTTCTTAGTTTGGAGGATACCCTCAAAGGTCTCTCTCTCCTTCTCTCTCTAGCAAGTTTACTGTACTTTGATTTGTTCATTTTTCTTTTTTTTTTTTTTTTATTTTTAATTTTTTATTTTTTTTTTTTTTTTTTTTTTTTTTTTTTAATTTTCAAGTTTTAATTTTTAGCATTCTGCTCATTACCCCATCTGGAGATCTATTTTCTATTTCTATGTTACCCCTTTTTAATTTTGTGACTGATATGTGTTTGTAAGATGGAGATAGTGATTATAGCTGTTTAACATAAGCCCAAGTTTGGTTTTTTATGTACCTTACTTATCCTGGCTCTTCTTGATCTACCCATGAAAAAGAAAAGGCAAACAGTTTTTACAATTTTTCATGGTTTGCTCTCAGATCTGCTGTTAATTTGTGCACTGGTTCCACCTCATTGTTTAGGTTGTAGATAATTGGGAAACAGTGAAATGGGTGGTGGAATTTCGTTTGAAGTTTAGATTTTTAATTCTATTTCCGTTTTGATGCATTTAATTGATCTGGCTAAATGGATCTGTTGGTAACTTGCAGCTGGGATGTGTGCACTCATTTCCTTTTGTAAATAATTGAGATTTCAGTGAATAAAATAAGATTCCAGCTTCTGTTTACATGTCCTGATTTTTCCTTTTTTGGCTTTGTTTAGGTGTTCTACTGTGGAAGCTAGCAAATTTTGAGGATGAATTGTTATAATCTTCACCAGAATGCCTTCTCAGCGCGTGAAGAGATGAGAGGCTCTCTTCCCATTGCTGATCAGAATGGCCCTGTCTTTTGCCCTAAGCCACGCCGAGCTGGAGTTTTAATGAACTTGCCTATTCGACCAGTGAAATGGCATTTAGGGTGAGTTTTAGGATTGATTGTTTGCCTTTTGATTCAATTATTGTACTTTCTACTGTGATGAAGACCTGATCTGTTTGCCTTTTGATGTTTATTAGCCAACAAGCTGAGGGGTCTGATTCAAAAGCTGGGGCAGAACTACTAGACATTGTTCTCAAGAGGGTAAGAGCTGACTCTGTTACAAGTTATTTAGCTTATGTTTTATCCAAGTAGAATAAAGAATGGTCAAATGGCTTACAAATTTTATCTTAAAAATTGTTTTTGTTTCTTAAGAATGTATGGTACATGGATCGTTAATTTTATCTGTGAATGCGTGTGGTATTTTCAAAGTTGCATCTTCAGATCGCCACTTGTAATTAGATGTTTTTGAGGTTAAAGACATGTAGTATTTTTCAAGCTTTAGCAAGGTTTTATGAAACTGTCTTCAAAAGCAATTGCGGCTGCAACACATCAAGGTTTTTGTTCTTTTGGTCTCTGCAACATTAATTGGCTGTATTAGTCTGCAACTGCATTTGAATACTTTGCTTTTTAGTTATCATTGATGGAACTGCTGCTGATAATTGTCATGGCCCTTGCTTTTGCTGCAAAAGATGTTGTCTGCCTTTGATCTTTGATTGATTAATCTTAGTTTTGCCTTCAATAGGAGAGTTACGGGGAGGATTTTTTTAATCAGATACCTTCCTCTCCTCCGTATTTTTGTGGTTCTCCTCCAGTTCGGGCTGCAAATCCCTTGATCCAAGATGCTCGCTTTGGGGATGAAGAGAACAGTCTTGTATCAACAATTTCATCACCTTCTGGTTTGCTATCTCCATCTTCAGCATCTCGCAAAGGAGGATGTGCTAGGATGAAGTTTGGACTCAAACCAGCTGCAGTTAGAGTAGAAGGATTTGATTGCCTCAGCAGGAATTGCCAGAATTCTGGCATCCCTGCTGTGGCCTAAACTCCATTCATAGAAGTGTATATAGAAGAAACCAGTGCCATCACTTATAAAACGTGACTTAACTAGAGAATTTTGAATGTTTTGGAGAGAAGTAAGAGATTGAATTAGTTGTGTATATAGCAGATGGTTATTTTGTATGGTGAGATGAGTCCTCTCATTGTGATTATCCGTAGTAGCAAGTTTAGGGAGCTGCAGAAACAGCAAACCTTCTGTTTTCGAGGTTTGATGTGTAGAGATAGCACGTCTTTTTGTAATATTAGGTGGTTGTATCTGAGTGTCTTTTAAAAATTTAGGCTGCTATCACCACAATTGTGTTCTGTATAGAAATTGGTGATTTTGGTTATGGTTATGGTTCCTGTAAATATATTTAGGTGACTTTGCACGTATGCTTATTATATGAAGTTATTCAATTGTATTTTATGTTCCAAAATGCAGCTCTTGAATACTCCTTTTCAGTTTATGGTTACCAATGTTCATCTTGTCTGAAAAAGGTTGGTGGAATGTTATTATATTTCTCCTAATCTTGGATTAGTCTATCACCATTATAAATATTACGTTGTAAAATGTATGTTTATACTAGTAGGAGGTGAGAAACAATACACTAATATGAAGACAAATGTAGTAAAGTTAATGAGTAACTGCTGCATTTGAAATATTTGTATTACATCATATTTTCTTGTAAATATTGGAATGGAATGAATCAAGCATTTTTGAGGTCTTTCTGAATGCTCTGTTATCTATTTCTATTATTTAACAGAGGATGGGATGCAAAAGTCTTGTAACTCAAATACTTGTTTCAGTTTTTTTTCAAAGATCTAATTGATTAATGGACTAGGATAAAGAAAATTAGTTTAGGCGTTTATTACATTAATTTTGTCTTGAAATTATATACTTTCCAAAATTACTTTGACATATTCTTTTAATCTCTTTCTGTCATTAATATATTTATTTATTTATTTTATTGACTTTGTGGGTAAATAGTCAAAGTAAGATTCACAAAATGTGTGTGTGTGTGTGTTTTTTTCTTTTTTTTTTTATGCAAGACAAACTTAGGACGTTATAACGTATTCCATTTATTATGTATTGCCAAACTTTAATTCCGGATATTATGAATATATAACCAAATTTTAAGTAGTAATATATTTGATGACACCATCTCTTAATATCACTCATTTAATTATGATTCCGTAATATATGAAAAAAAATCATGAGTTGTAAAATAAAATATATAAATATATCTTAACTACTTGTAGCTTTTTTAGTGGTGTCATCCTTTATACCATTCTCTATTTTCAATAAATTCTTTTTATTTCTTTATATCAAATCTCGATGACAGGTTAAAAAAAAAATACTCCCGTAATAAGTGTTGTATTTGAAAAAAAAGAAGTTTCATATTAACATTTAAATGTAATATTCATTTTTCATTAATACTACTACTAATATTTTTTAGGATAATGATGTTGTATTGGTTTGCTTGATGATCAGTTTTCTAACATTTAAATTTGTTGTTTTTTCTTTTGATGATTTTATTTAAGTCAAATTATGTCATTTTAGATTTAATATAAATACAGATGTAAAAAAAAAATATTTTACATTGATTAATCACATGACATAAAAAATAATAATTTTACGTTCAATCTACATCAATATATACAGAAAGGATATATATGTTTTAGTAAGGATCAACTTAAAAAGTACTATTTACGTTAAAACAACTTATTTAATGCACTTTATTCTGAAGCTTATCCACATTAAAAAAATAACTTTGCATTAATAAATTGGAAGCTCATGAAACAACGATTTTAGATATTTCAACATCAATACATGTCGCAAAAGAGCATTTTTACGTTGGTTCAAATGCAGCCACATAAAAAAAATCATTTAAATTTCAATTGTGCCACTATATATTTTTTTTAACTCAAATTTTTGGTTAATTAACCAATATAAAAAGAGTGGCTTTACTGATTTTTTTTGTACTAGTTCTCTATTTCATGACACGTTATATATTTGATTGGTTATTTTAGCGCATGAGTAGTATACTAGTAATTATTCTAATGAAGATTATCACTGTATTCTTTTCACTTTTCATCTTATTTTTTTTCATCCTTTTCTTATGAAAATTGTCCATCTTTATACAAAAGTTTTTGTTTAATAGAAATTATTATCATCTTTTGCATATGAAATGACCATGTGTGATTCTTTGTGTAATGAACATTAGTCAATTCAATTCAAACATTTTCCTTTAATCCAGTTCTATTTTCCTTTAACAATAGTGTAAAAAACCTTCAAGGGAGGAATTCTATGTTAAGTATACATGTTAATGTAATGGTGCAAGTAACTTGATGTGTCACATGTGTCACTTTGTTTAACCTCAAGCATGGTCAACTTTCTAACTTAGTTAATTTTATCAACAAATGAATTTGAAAAATGATTATCTATAATTAAAAAATAGATTGCAATAAGTTTGCATTAAAGATCTATTTAGATTAGCCTAACAGAGTTTTTTTTTTTTAATTTTTATTACAATGCCATCAAAACAAAAGTTTATGTGTGAGCTAAAATTATAACTTTTATAATAATTAATAATTTCTGAGGTGGTTTTAATTTATTGGTAATGTTAAATTTATCAATATATAAAATTTGAAGACTTTATAATAAACTTAGTATGGAATTCTAGGTTAGTTACTTTTTAATAAACTTTATGAGTGCCTTATTAGGAAAGCAATGTGGAAGGTTAATTATCACATGTTTTAAAAAAAAATATTTGAAAGGTAAACGAATGAAGGATTTAAGCATTTTAAGACATCTCCTTCTCCCAAGGCTCCCTAGAGATATACTGATTGGGGAAGAATAAACTTTTCTTAGTTTGATTAATATACCATTTTCTTGTGATAAGAACGATTAATGTTTTTGTTTGGTTTAGAGAGGCTACAATAAAACAAAAACAAACAATAAAAAGTTAAATTATTTATATTTAGAGAAAAAAAAAGGTGAAAAAAAAAAGTTTATAGTTGATTCGTAATAATTTTTTTTATATTGATATCTCTAGAAAATAGTTTTTAAAATAAATTTTAAAAATAATTTGACAAAAAAATAATTTTTAAAAATAAGTTAGATTTAAAATATATTTGAAGTTAAAAAATTATTATAAACTTTAATACATAAAAATTATATGTCAAAGATAAATTAATTTATGAAATATCGAAATTTAATTAATCAATTTTATTTTACTTGTTTTATTATAATACAAATATAACTGTGAATAAAATATCAAATTATTTATTTAGTTTATTATAATATAAAATACATATTAATAAAATATTAATACTATAATTATTTAAAATATTGATGAATAAACATAAATAATATTATTTTGAAAGATAGGCGATTATATTTTTAATATAATTAATTATGTTTGTAAATATTTGTGTATTATTTCTGTATATAATAGATTATGCAAAAACATAATTCATTATATATTATTTTTTATAAATTAGCAGAAAAATTTTATATAAAATTTATTTTGTTTTTTAAGCGTTATCCATGTATATGTATATGTATAAACAATCTTTCTTTAGAAACATATACTATTTAGAAATGTGTAAAATATGTCAACTTCCTAATAATCAACCCGCTATAAAATAAGAATCAAGTTCTCAATAAATGAATAAATTATATCAGTGTAACTTACCACATATTTTCAATCTTTATAATTATTTTTAATGATCTAATCCTTATACGTCACTTTTTGTGAACTGTAGTGTTTCATTTACTGTTTTCCCATAAACTATCAAATCCAATGTTTGTGGTGTTTAAAAGTATAAATAGGGTATATCTTAGAGTATGCTACAAAAAATCACAAATAATATTAAAGAATATATATTTATTTTTATATTATACTATATTATATATATATATATATATTATATTATATTATATATAAACATATAATAAGTATAATGGTAGTACATAGAAAATTAATGTTTTGGTAAATTAGTTTTATTAATATGTAAATGTCAAATGTTTTAATTATGTTAGGTATTTGAAGACAATCTCTCTTCATGTAGCAAGTTGATTATTTCAATAATTTATTTCGAAAAATTTACATGTTTTCTATGGATTTTTTTGTGACACGTGGGTGTGGGAATCTTTTAGATAGATTCTGTGGGAAATATATTTGGAAAGGCTGTGATGTTTTCCATTTGAAATTATTCACGGAAAATAAAATCCATGAAAAAGTTTTCTAGGACTATATGGACCTACAAATTTTTAGTTTTGAGAAATGCGTAGAGAAATCCGTAGAAAAAACATTTTCCGAACAAATTTTGTCCATAAAAAAAATTCGATTGTTATTGTAATGTTGTTAGAGTAACGTAAGTTTGTTTAAAACTACATAGTTTGTGTCTAAGTTATTCATTCACAGTAGTGTTTATTCTCTTAAAAAAATTGACCTGATATATAATTCTAAATTTTTCAAGTTTAATTTGACATACATTATTATTGATTTAAAAAGAGTTGACAATAATGCTTGTAAATAAGATAACTTTATTTTTAAATAAACTCACAAGATTAATTATTTATGAAGGTTAAAATAATTAATATTTAAAAAGATAAATAATTATACAACTCCAATATATAATACTTTTTTATACAATAATGCTAACATTAAATATTTAAATATATCGTCTTATTAAATTTAAAATACTTTATAAATGACCTAATTAATTCTTACTTTTCTTAGATTAAATGAACTTTATAAGTGTTGGTCTGATTTTTTTTTTATTTTTTTTTTCAAATAGTCTAACATGAACTAACCATAAATAAGTTAGTTCATAAATTACTATCCAACTACTTGACGTATTTCTATCTTTATGTATAAAATATTTATTTTCTTCCTTATTAAATGAATTAGAAAAGGACAATTTTATACGAACTTTATTTAATTCATTTATCAATTTATCACCTTAATTGTTTATTTTATCAAAGGAAAGAATAATAAAGGTGAGTTTTTTTTAATGAGGTATTTTTGGTATAATCTATTAGTGGTATTTTAATCAATTAAGAGCTTTTAAAATACTAATTTCATTTCCCTCTTGATAATGTAACAATTTAGTATTCTATACAATTTTTAAGAGATTTTTTTTTATCATATTATTCCCATGTCAATGTACATATAAAGAGTACATGTATTCTAAAATCATTTTGTTTTGAATAAAACTTCATTCTCTATAAAGCGCAACCTTCTTCTACTCTTGTCCCAAGAACAGAGCAGACAAAGTAAAACTTTTCTTAAACTTGGAGATGGAGGACATTAGACAAAGTTGTTAAGGACCACTGCATGTTTAACCCTAGGAATTGTCCTACTCTTGATGGGGTTTAATGTAGATAGTTATCCCACACTAAAACGAATCGCACAATTACGATCACATATTCCCAAGAAGATATCAAGGATATATATGGACCTGCAACGTGAACATAATTTGATAGTTTTGAGTTTTCTTTCTTTCAAAGATATTGTGATACTCTTTTCGACAATGTATCAAGACTTGTGAATTTTCATATCATACCAACCCCTAAGGGTACTGTGTTTTTTTTTTCATGCCTTTGTTTCCAAAATGGAAAATACAGTATCAATTTAACCTTTTTCTCTGATCGGGCATATTTATAAAATTCTAAACTCCTGGTTACTCAGTCTTGGGTTCTTCATTTCTTTTTGCCAAAATGATTTTTCTAGGAAAATTGGCAAATTTTAGATTATGTACTGCTTTTTGATAATGTGTGTTTTACCTTCAAGAAAACTTTCAACAAGGCTATTTTAGTATAGGCCTAAAAAGTTAGGCTTCTGTGGAAAAGTTGAATTCGAGCATGTTCATGGAGTCACACACACATACATAAATGTTTTTGTTTTTCCTTCATCAAACTGAAACCAAATTAACACAGGTAATTGTAAAGATGAGTGGTAGATGGAAAGTAATGGAAGAATTGAAGCCTTTTTCATGGTTCTCGTACAGCTTGCATATGCTACAATCAGTGTTCTTGTAAAGCTCGTTACTAAAGATGGAATGAGCATTCAAGTTCTCACTGCTTACCGTTTTATTTTTGGAGCCGCTTTCTCATTTTTTCTTGTTCTTATTTTCGAAAGGTGTATTCAGATTCTCTTGTTTTCTATTCATGAAAATAAAAATTTTGGTTCTTTGAATTATTTATCAATGGCTAAAACATTGTTATGTTACTTTTGATTTCCACTTTGATATATATATATATATATATATATATATATATATATATATATATATATATATATATATATATATATATATTTAAAACAGAAAGAACAGACCAAAATTGACATGGAAGGTGCTTTGGATGTCTTTCTTCTGTGGCCTTTTTGGGTATGGTTTGTGTTAATTCTTAAGTCTTCACCCTTTGTTTTGAACTCTTATCATGAATATGTATATTGCTTTAGTAATTGTATAAATTATTAGAACACTAAGGCTTTGTTTAATTGAGGGATTGAATTTGAAAAAATGAATTTGAATGAATTTGAGTAGATTGTGTGAGAATGATAAGGTTGTTTGGATTAATGGATAGATGGTAAAATTTAAAGAGATTTGAAGAAAATGTTTGTGAAAGTTTGGGAATGATTTGATAGATGTTATAGATTTTTTTTATTTTTTTAATTGATATATTTGTGAAATTACTAATTGACTCTTATGAAAAATGATGTTTCGTAATTTTCAACTCAATTACAAGGACTGTTTTGTAATTTTCAATTTGATTCCTACAAATCTCTTCACATAAGCAAAGATCTCATCTTGCAAATCCTCTTCAATTCATTATCTTAAATTAATACAACCAAACAAACTTTATCCACAATAATCCGTCCTCTTATATGATGAAACTACACAAATTGATTAAAAGATACAATATAAAGCTTTTTATTGATAATATAAACAGGGGGAGTCTATTCCAAAACCTTTTCTTGGTTGCATTGACTTTGATATCAGCAACATATGCATACGCTATTTTCAATATGGTTCCTGGCGTCACTTTCATTCTCTCCGTTTTGTGCGGGTACGTTATTCTCATCACTCCCCTTCATGTGCTATACCTTTATTTGATTTTTATTTTTCATGGCTTGATTTTACTGCTGAACTAATTGCAAAAGTATTATATTGTAGCTACGAAAAGATTAATGTGCGAAGTACAGGAGGAAAGAGTAAGGTGTTGGGAACGATACTAGGAATTACTGGGACAATGTTGTTGTCATTTTTGAAAGGTGCAAAGATTAATATATGGAAACTTCCCATTAGTCTTCTGCATGCAAGTCACACAACATCGCATGCTGACTCTAAAACAGCATGGCTAGGTATTCTCAGTGGTATGGGAAGTTGCTTGAGTTTTTCAACATGGCTCATCATTCAGGTACACTTTCCTAAATCATCTTTTGTTAATTACAAAAGGATTATATTTAAGTTTTATTTAACAATATCTCTTTCTAAATCACCTTTTGCTAAACCTAGATTTAAAAAAAAAAACATTAAAAGAAGAAGCTCGATCACAGTGATCATATTCAGCTTAAACAATTTTTCTTCTAATAATATAGGTTAAGGTGAGTAAGCAATATCCAAGCCATCACTCAGGTTCAGCGTTGATACTCAATGGGTGCAATACAAGCCACGGCTTTTGCCTTCTGTGTTGAGAAAGATTGGAGCCAATGGAAGTTGGGTTTGAATATTAGGCTTCTCACAGTACTTTTTACGGTATGTTAGTTTCGTAGTTAGTGTTCCATGCTGAAGTAATATCATGTAGGTGACACCTACTTTATAATCTTATATGGCATTGATGTAGCTAAGATATATGACGTGTAAAAAACATTCCAACGTGGTACTCGGAGTCATTTTTAGGGTTTACATATTTGGGGTCTTATTTAAAACCATGCCCAGCATATTCTATCAAGGGTTAAGAAGCAGTGAGTTCGAATATCAGATCTCTTGAATCTCGCCGCCGCTGTAGTCGTATCCGCTGTTGTCACCAAAGCTACTGTCGCCGCCGTCGATTCTCGACCACCGTCGCTCGCCATCGTCGATTCTCTCGTTGTCGCTCGCCATCGTCGAAGGTCTCCTACTGTCACTCGTCACCACAACCACTCTTACATTAAATCTCCCTTATACAAATGGATACACGTTTCAAATCTTAAATTTAGATACTTAAAATCTAATTATGCCCTTTCATAACAAAATACTCTAAATGTCCTTCAAAAAAAAAATCTCGTTTTATCCTTATTCACGTGTACAATTAAACCACGTCAGCTGTTGATATCTGGTTGTATGTCAAGTGTGGTTGTGAAAATAAAGTTTTTCTATTACGTATAGTTTTTACTGATAATAAACTGTGTGTATCCGAAATTTCTCTTGTACTAATAATGAATCAAGAAGCTAAAATTTTGTGAGAGTGGCAGGGAATTGTGGCTACTGGATTTGTTGTTATTGCAACTGCATGGTGTGTGCGGAAGAGAGGTCCATTGTATGCAGCTGTATTCAACCCCCTATGCCTTGTGCTCGTGGCTATTGCTGCTTCCCTGTTATTACAAGAGCAGCTATACCTAGGAAGGTATATACAGTAATTTGTTAGAATATATGGATGTCAATGAAACTGTATTCACTTGTTTACACGCCAAAAATTTAGAATATCGTCGAGTTAATTAATTGCTATCGTACTTAACTGTTTTTATATTAAAAACATGCATGTGCAGTGTAATTGGAGCAGTGCTCATTGTGTGTGGTTTGTACATGGTGTTGTGGGGCAAGAGCAAAGAAATGGAAACGGTAACTCCATTTGTGTCATCGGAGAACACTGAAGAATTTGGAAGGACTGAGGTTGTTGTCGTGTCTCCAACAGAGAATTGTGAGAGCAACGTTGTAACAAAGGCTCGTGATGATGACACTGACAAAAAGGAGAAAGAAGACAAGTAGAGACACAGGGCTTAGGAATGTTTCATGACCTAAAAAGTCACGTGGTTCAGTCTACGTGCATGTCTTGTGATACGATAGTTTGTATGCAGAGTTTCAAAGAAAAAGAAAAATAGAAGAAAAATTTTAGTAGGGTGCACAGTTTAACTTAAATGGTTATCTTAATATAATATAGTTATCTTTCTGTCGAAAAAGAATGAATGGTTTTTGCTTGCAACACTTGACCATTTAGAAGATGAGAATACAAACAAATTAACCTTTGACTCATGAGCTATAAAAAAATCCATATGCATATCTGTTAAAAGTTAAGATTTTGTGTTTCTACTTATTTTATTTTAGTTTTTTTATTCAAAATTATATGTTTGCAACAATACTCACGGACTCAATATTCAAAAACTAATTTATAAATTGCAATTCATATGACTTTTGCTTGTGGTTTATGGTCTGTAGTATGAGTACATTGGTTTAAAGTATAACTAAACAGTAAAGAGAATTATGTGTACATATTTATTATGATTAAGGAATTTATAAGAATAAAATTTAAAAATAAACTAATGCAGGCAAGTATATTACACCAATTTATTATGTTTTATTGTGTTGTCCTTTGTCCGTTTCCATCGAAATTAGATATAAAAAATGTAAACGTTATAGTTTTAAAATAATATTAACGCTAAGATTCCATCCTTGAACAATAAAACAATTTTATTTGCTATTTGGTGGAATTTTTCTTTATAATTAGAATCCGTTTGCCTGTCACAAATGAAATCGAAAAAATCCTACAAATTATTACCTCTTTCTTATGGTGGTAATTAAGATAATGATTCATTTTATATTCAAAGAGATGAACCGAATTTCAAACGTATATTTAGAAAACTCTTGTCAAATTTAAAGGACAATTTTTTCTTTTACTAACGAGGAATAAAATGATGAAAACAAGAAGCATTTGAGGATGCTTCAACTCTTATACCAACCATTAATAATAATTTCTGTTTAGCAAGCCAAAACATTTATGAAGTGGTGTAATCAAGAATTACGTTGATTCATGCATATCAATTCTTTATAACGCCCCCTTTTTGTTCTCATATATGTACTTGTACATTCTGCTGCCCAAGTGTCAATAAACAAACTTCTTATGATCTCCATGATAATAAGAATATAACTGCATGTCGGGTTTGACCGCAGATCAAGTTAAACGTGGAATCATAATTTATCTAAACTGAAGTTAATACGAGCATCTTCCACCTTTTATATCTAAACTGAAGTCGAGCATCTTCCACCTTTTATGTATTAAGTTTACTACGTGTAACTATTTGTGTACCTACCTGGTAATAAGATCAATCGAATCACCTCAGTTCACTATTAATTACAAGTTAATATTATTTATTTTGATTAATTATAATTTATTATGATTAATTCTAATTGACTCTAATAAGTTGCACAATAGTAATTCGTGATTTAAATGACAAGGTCTTCTAAATATAATCTAGATCTACAGAGAATATGATTTATTATCTATTTCATATTTTTTTACTCATATACTCAAAAACATTTTTTTGTATTGTATTCGGTTTAACGTATTCAACTTGTATTGTATTCGGTTTAACGTCGACATTTTTAACTCAATTACTATCAATATCACCGTGAACGATCTCATATCATATAAGAACACTTCCTTTGTCCATTACACGTTTTGTCTCTTCAATGAGACAAAAGGTAAATGATAAACATAAAAATTTTCTGGATAGGAAAATTCAATGGAAAATTGCACTTCTAGAAGTTATTGAAATATCTGTTAGATATATCATTTTTGAAAGCATATATAAAGAACTACCATTAAGCGTAAAAGATAAAGCTTAAGAAGAAAAGATCTAGATAAGATATTTCCTCGTTAATTACTTTTGCCAAATCCTTTCAAAAAAACTGCTTTTTAACACTGTTTACCAAACTGAAACTTAGAAATGATGGTGGGAGCTGAAGATAAACCGCATGATGTGACATTTTTAAAAATATTTAACTTGGCCACTTGTGAAATAAAAATTGTGGACACTGCGTGCTTTGATCCGAAGCATGCATGCTCAAAGATCTTGTGTAGATCGTGGAGAGGTCAGAGAGATTTCACTGTTGTTTTATGCTTTATTTGAACTGTCACATGATCCTTGGTAGAAATGACACGCGGAAGAACGTTTAGGGTTTACTCGATCCGTTCGATGATACCGAGGAAAGAAACGGTGTTCCGTTTGAGATCGGCGGTTTGTTGCAGCCGCTTTGCTCCGCCGCCTCTGTGAAACGACGAATTGCGGCCGGTGATCTTGCTGCTTCCGAACGTGAAAACTGCCTCTGTGCTCTCTTCACGTCACACATTGTTTCTTCTTCTTCTTCTTCCAACTTCTGAGAGATAGGGTTACTGAATTGACAAGAACAGAAACACAATAATCAAAAAGAAAAAAAAGTAGGCACTTTGTTATATTTTCAATCTCTTTATATTTTAGTTTTCGTGTCTTTCTATTTTTTTTATTGTTTACTTAATTGATAAAGCTAAATTAAAACTAAGAAAAATGTTGCCAAAAAAAAATTATGTAATGCTCTAACATTTATTTATGATAAAATTTATAAAATGCTTAAATAAAAATAACAATTGAATACAGGAGATGCTGTAATAAAAGTTATTTTTTGATTATAGTTTTATTTAAATAATAATTATTGTCTTCTTACATTCTTATACACTATTTATTATATTTTTATTTTTAAATAATAAAAAAAAGAATATAATAAACATAAAGCATAAAGCGATGCTATATAAATTATTGGAGCGCTCTCAGTATATTTTACTTGAAAGGATCTCACAGACAGTACTACGTCTATTATATTTCCATTAATTACAAAATAAGAATTAAAATAAAACAATGATCTTAATGATTAAAAAATATTAAAATAATTTGGGCCAAAATCATACATATCTTGTTTTATTAAAGGGCGATGATTTTAATAATTGAAAAAATATTAAAATAATTTGGCGCAAAGTCATATAGTACGATCAAGATAACATACTTTTATTAAAGCTCTTACAAAATAATTAAATAATTTACTTTGTTTTTAAGATGATAATTTATTTTATTGATTATTAAAAAATTAATATAAATTGAATAAAAAAATATACTATATTAAAAACAATAATTTAAATACTCAAACATTCAGTTTATTTTTTTCTTCAATGATGAAATGTTTCTTTTTAAGATCAAGGCAATCAAATGCTTTAAGGGGAGATTCAATAATAGAAAAACAAAAGGACTTAAAACAGTTTTAACTTCTAACCATTCTATCATATCAAATTCAACCACAACACATTTAACCGCTACAAACAATATATTGTAATTTTTTTTTATGTCGGCAAGAAATCTGTTAATAGTGATTTTTTATTATCTAATTAAGAAATCTGTTAGTACTTTATGATTTTATTTATAGTTTTTTACAATAGTTATAACTAGTGATAACTCTATTAAAAGTGCTGCAAATTATTTTCTTTATTTTCAGTGGGGAACAGTGATTCTTCATTGGAATTGTCATAAAAGATTATTATACATTCAAATTTAATTTTAATTTTAACAATACACACTAAATAGCCGTTTTTGGAGTTTCATAGAAAGTCAACTTATTATAACAGGTAAAAGTACAAATGCAAACAAATTATTTTTGGGTCAATTTGATCTTTTCACAAATTAATACATTTTTAAAATTACACTGGCCAGACCATTTTAATGGGAAGCTAAAATAGCTCAATCAATTTTTGCGAGTTGCAACAAAACGGGATTGTCCACGAACCAATCACTTTTTCGAAATTTGAAAAAAAAAAATAGCATTGCCAAAATAAACAAACTTTTATTCAAATAAACAAATTTTTTAATCAACAAAAATTGAAAAAAAAATATAGTCTCTCATATATTATAAAACAAAAAATTGTAATAATAATAAAAATAATAACAAAATAGAATAAATAAATTGAAAAAAATAAGTTAAAATATTAATATTAAAATAAAGAGTGGGATTTTGGTATTAGAAAAAGTAAATTGGACAAATAGGTTGGTGAGCCCATGATGAGGTTGGGCCATTATATAAAAAGTAAATTGGACAAAGAGAATCTAAGTTGTAGGTAAATGAAAAGGGTTGAGATATTAGTGTGTTTGTGCAAAATTTGGAAGAGGGAAGAGTTGGGTATGGGAAGAGGTGAATGGACATTTATAGAATGGTGGAAATTGGATGCCAACCTTGATGTCGGTAGGTAAGGCTTTTAGGACCCAAAAGTTGAGCTAAGGTTGGTGTGTTGGTTAAAAGTTATTTGTTTATGTTGGAATTTGGACATCACCCTTTACTATGGCGCAAAGTGCGCTACCATTTTACACCCACACACTCACTACTTATCCTTGTTTCCTTTCATTTGGTTTGGTTGGGGCCAAATATTCATGGATCACTCTTGTACCTATTGCTACCATTATGCCTTCCCTCCTCCCTTCTTTAAAACCTTTCACCAATAAGTCACCATTTACCACCACCCCTTTGTCCACATCTTTTCCTTATTATGGAAATCAATTTTTAAATAAAAACTTACTTTTTAGTTTTCCTTTTAAATAAATATGAAAATGAGTTTTTTTTTTTACCATAATGCTTGGTCTTTTAATTTGCTTTGTATGGTTGAATTTTTACTCATTAATCCCAACAAACATTATGCACGTTTTGTTTTGTTTGATACTATAAAAGCAAATAACCAATTTATGTATATTTATTTTGATAGGTGTTCATAGTATACATGTTTTTGTATTTATTTTAAAGAAGTGAGATTTTTAATATCTTAAAGTATAAATCAAGTTGTAGTAATAATAAGGAGTAAGTATAACATTAATTCAAGATCCTAAAGTATAAATCAAGTTGTAGCAATAATAAGGAGTAAGTATAACATTAATTCAAGATCGTAAAGTATAAATCAAGTTGTAGCAATAATAAGGAGTAAGTATAACATTAATTCAAGATCGTAAATAACAGAATATATCAAATGAGAAAGTAAATGAATATAAAAAGAGTGTGAATTGAAGAAAGTTCTTTTATAATTAGTGAAGTTATAAGTTTTGTCATGACAGTTGGTTAGTCGTATCAAAGTTAATTTCTAAGTTAACATAAATGATCTTTTAGTTTGTATATTTATTCTATATTATTAAGTTTAAAGTTATAACTTATAGTTAAAGGACAATTGTTTTTACTTAAGAGCACAACAACTTATGCATTATGGTTCGATTGTGACTTTATCCACCTATTCTCCACAATTGATGTTACCTATAAGAATTTTATCTTTTAAATTAATATAGAATAATGGCTTGCCAATAAAGAATTATTCAAGACATGAGATAAAGTTAGACATGTTTAATATATGGGGTCAAGCCAAGGCTCCTCACTTTGTGGAGTTGAGATGAAAATGTTCAAGCCATGTAATCGAGCTAGACATGTTCTAGACCTCAAGTTAAGCTAAACTTGCTCAAAATAAGTATAAAGCCAAAGTAGAATACTTTAAGTCTAAAGTCAAACTAAACATGCTTAATGTGTAAAACCAAACTATAGATTTTTTGGACCTAAAGTTGAGCTAACATGATCAATATGCGGAGTCGAGCTAAAAATGCTCAACACGTAGATTTAAGTTAAAGATGCTTAAGATATGAGAAGCTCAAGTCGTGGAGTCGAACTGAATATTCTCAGAAAATGGAGTTGAGTTAGGGATGCTTAAAGATTAACAAATAAAGAGTAGACATCGAATGAGTTATGATTGAGTTTGTCAATATGAAATTAGTTAAATGAACATATTATATATGATTATAGGTTTTCTTTTTTATTTCACCATCTATAAATAATTTATGTGATAGATATAGATAAGCACATATGAAATAATATAAGTAGCTTGTCTATGTAAAGCTTAACAAGGGAGGGATTTATGACTTGGGTAGTCAAACTTTTACCAAACTTTAATCTTTTTTGCCTTTGTTCTTAAATAATTTAGGGATGGTTTTACAACATACATGTAAACACTCTTGTATAAAAAATACATAAGATGACCTTCACATAGGCATGATAGATGCATTAGAAGATAAAATTACATTAAAGAATTGTTTAAAGAAAGTGTGATTGTATCTACATGTGTATGAGAATGTATTAGTAAAAAAAGATATATAGAAATTTTAACCAAAACGTAATTGCGTCCACATAGTCATAAAAAATACTAATTGAAAACATTGCATCATATGCTTATTCATAAATAATTATACCCACATGTGAAAAACACATTAATATAAAGAAATAAAAAGAAAAATACTCACATAAATATTGTTGCACTTACATATGTGTGAGAGACAATAATAAAAAAAGTTATATTAAAGGTTCACTCATATTAAATTAAAAATGTCAACTCATTTTAAAAGCCTAAAAAATTTACGTTGTTTAAAAGTTAAGATAAAAAAGTCATATATATATATATATTATAAAAACGTATTTAACTACGAAATCATGACTAAAAAACTGAATTTAAAAAAAAAAAAAAAAAAAAAAAAAA
>Ga0209489_104453_pt1 | contig 25767 bp, 11 predicted proteins | sample SiratrowhiteBW_FD_187527 | JGI IMG/M metagenome (GOLD analysis project Ga0209489, IMG submission 187527) | Root nodule microbial communities of legume samples collected from California, USA - Siratro white BW (SPAdes) (version 2) | ecosystem: Host-associated > Plants > Roots > Nodule | place... | reverse complement strand
TTTTCTTTCCATTATAAAACATATTTCTATCCACGTAGTTTTGAGAAAGAAAAATATGTTATTCTTCTGACTTTTTTTATCTTCACCTTTCTTTTACACACTTACAAAAGTCTTTTTTTTTTTTTTCATATGTTATTTTAAATATTCAATATCATTGATATTGATAACTCCCCTGCTCGTAAAAGGCTTTTTTTTTTTTCTTCTTTTCCATCTGTTATCATTGATATTGATTACTCCCGTTAGAAAGGAAAAGAATTTCAAGATTGGTATCGTACATAACACAGATATAAAAATAATATATAGTTCGAGCTGATGTCAAACTTGTACAAAAGTTATGTATTTTGCAATTTTTAGAAATCATGTTTTAGCGTTTCAATATATAAAATAAATATTTTTTTGATAATTATAACTAATAATAAAAAATGTATTTATTATATAAATTATATTCTAATTAATATTTATAATAAATAAACATTATTAAACTACATATTTGTGTTAGATAATTTGTAATACCGATTTATTAATATTTTAAAAATAAAAATAAAATAAAATAGGGTCAATTGAAAGAAATATATAGACAATATGATTTGTTTGTAGAGGGGAAAGAAAATCGGAAGTGAGAAAGTTTTGAAATTTCATATAGAGAGAAATTGAAATATTCTTTTCTTATTATTTGAGTTTTTGTTTTCGGAATTCAACTTTTCTCTCTATTTTATTTCTCCTTCTTTTAAATAAAAAAATCAAATAATAATTATCCTTTTTTTTCCTCCACACAAATATACCATTAAGAAAAGTAAGTATAAAATAATAGGATTTTTATATGGTTGAATTTTTTTAAAGTAGTTGTTAAATCAAATTAAATTTAACTTAAATTTTAAAATGTATTAAAAAAATTAAAAGTAAAATTAAATATTTAAGTTATAAGATTTATAGATACATGACTCAACAAGATCAATTAAAATAATTCTTAAAAATACTATTGTTCAAGAAAATTTCTTAAAAACATTCAAATATGAAGATTCAATTTTACAATATAAGACTATAAGACTGGAAGGGTAATATATTTTTTAATTGTTTTGCATGTGACTAACTTTAATAATTTTTATCAGTTTTATTATATAAAATTTTAAAAAGACTTTTTCATAAACATTTATGTAATAACATGGGATGAGTAAATATATTAATTTATAGGCATGTTTAGATACTTATTTAAAAGTTGAAATTTGTAATATAATATATATATATATATATATATATATATATATAATTTAGAAAAAGTAAAACTAAATTTAACATTGTTTAAGAAAATTAAAAATATTTTTAGGTCATATGTATGTGTGACATGTGTGCGTTTGACATATAAACAATTTCAGAATACTGGAACCTCTTTACAGAGATGAAAGAAATCAATCAACGTGGTCCTAGCATCTCTTAAAAGCACTTTTCTTAAAGTACTTGTGATGTTATTTGGTCAGGAATAGATAAGTGCTTTTTAAAGTACTTGTGATGTTATATTGATCAGTTTTATAGGGTTAGGGGCGATAATGGAATTTAATTTGGAGGCTGGTTTTACTTAAATAATATTTTTGGGTTTTTGTAGTAATACTATTTTGATTATTTTAAACTATTCATTTAAATTATATTTTCCTCTATTTTTTAGAACATGTACTATTATTCCGTAAAGAGACGACTTTGGGATGTATTTTACTTTTTAATATAAATAAATATCTTAATAGTGATGAGTAATTAAGATTTACATTTTTATCTTTTTCAACAACTTCTAGTAAGCTATGGTAAGAAAGTAAAAAAAATTGTTGACATGTGTGTAAATAAATATTCTGTTCCCATTTATTTATTTATTTAACTTTTTTTATTTTTTAAGTTATTATCGTCAACTAATAAATAATATTTTTACATCAATAATTATTTTTTAAGAAATAATTCATTTTCGTTTCTCAACTTTCATTTCCAGAACAATTTTAATTTTGCATAAAAATTAATTTATCACTAATTTAATGACAACAATCACGTATAATAATAATAATTTCTTTTAATTAGATTTACTATTTTTCATATCACTTAACTTTCGATTTATTTATTTTTATAAATTACTCTAAATTAATCCTTTATTATTCACCTTCAGTCAAACAAAGAATTAATGATAACACTAATGTAAATGTTTTATTATTGTTTCAATAACTTATTACAAGGTAAACTGAAGTTTTAAATACCTTTATTATTGGTTTTTAAATTTTATCTAAGAATTTAATATCATCTTTTAAGGTTACAAAACTTAAAAAGTAAAGTGATCAGTGGACTTTTTTTTTTTTTTTTTTTTTTTTTTTTTTTTTATAAAAGTTAATCATTGATGAAAATGGATGAATAACACCTATACTATAGTTCAAAAAAAAAAATTTGAAATAAAACATTCAAAACTCTTACTCATCATATTAAAAACAAGGACCCAAGAAGATTCAAATGGACTTAATACTGCAACATTAATTGATCATATTAACAGAAATAATTTATATATTATATTAATTAGTGCAATTTTGTTATATAGATTTACTTATAATTTCATTATATTATTTATCTATACTTCTATTAATACATAAGGAGATAAAGATAACACAATTTTTAGAGTACATATATTTTTACTATTTTATTTATACTTCATAATATTTTATAATTATTTTTTTAAATAGTAGCGTTAACTATTATTTTTATTTTAATAACTATAAAAAGAGTAGGCTTTTTAATACCTAAAGTTTTACAATAACATCCTAGTTTCAATTTTATATATCTGAATATCAGTAATTAAATACTAAACAAAAAATGATCACCTTTGAATTATTTTTGGCATTATGAGATATAAAATTGGTACATAACTAAAGTGGACACACTTGTATATTATTCAATTCAATTTCGAATGCTAGCTTTTCATACTCCAGGATCCATTTTAACAAAACACATCCTCAGTTTTATTACTTGTTCAATAATTTGAATACATTTATCTAATGTAATTAAATTCTAGAGTGGATAATGCTTACTGTTTTTAACTAAATCATATATGATTGCAGGATAACACTGGCTATGGCACTGTTCTATTATGGTCTGCGGGACACATCAGCTACTTACTCAGTCAATTTTCTCAGCTTGGTTCCTATCACCACTTTCATTTTCTCTATTATATGCAGGTATATATCTATACATATTGAAACAATATTTCATTCTATTGATCATACCAATTAATTAAGATTGATATAATATAAGAAGAAGTTTACTCCAACTCATCTAGTCCATATGATAGAAGTGTCACTAGTATATAATCTATATATATATTTACTGGTATAACTCGATCAGTTAGTTTAGATGAATGTCAAGTCTTCTGATTCTAATTGCTTTTTAGTTTTTGTTGTTGTCTCTTTTTAGTTTTATTATATTTTTTATTTTGAAAAAGGTCAATTAACTCTATTCGAGTATTAGAGAGTGAATAGTATCTTATGTTTTGAGATCATTTTCTTATTTATAGATTTTCTCATGGGCCCTAGGTGTTCGGCTAGAGACTCAATTTATTAAGAGCCTCCATGCTTCTTTGAAAGCTTTAAGTGACAATTCGTCATGTATTATATGTACATGACATGTCAGAATAGAGTTCTGTAAGACCGATCGAGATATGTAAATAGATATATTGATCATCCTTGAATATTTTATTGTGTAAATATAGTTTCGACATGTTAAAATATATTTTTTCTACATATATCATATCATGTATATACGTATGTACATATATATACCACATTCTTTAACTGAGTGATACATGCATGGCAGAATGGAGAGGGTGGAGTTTGGAAGATGGACGAGTAAAGTGAAGATAGTAGGGGTAACTTTGTGTGTTGGGGGAGCATTGACAACTAGTTTCTACAAAGGGAAGGAATTCTATATTGGTCTAAGTAGCCATCATATACACACTACAACACTTCACTCTTCCAAAACCAATATGCTTCGTGGCACTCTCTTTTTGCTTGGTAGCTGCTTCTCATACACAACTTGGTTCATCGTCCAAGTATGTTTATGCCTCTCATTCTTATTAATTATTATCTTCTCTCTCTCTAAAATCTACAATTGGTCTCTATTTCATATATATATATGTGTAACTCTTAGTCTTTACAAAGCTCATGTGCTGCTCAAATTTCTTATATTTTTCTATCTAAACAGGCTAAGTTACTTGAAATATTTCCATTCAAATATTGGGGAACAATGCTTACGTGCATTATAACATCAATTCAAGCAGCAATAGTAGGAATATGCTTAGATTGCAGAAAAGTTACTTGGAGTTTAAAGTGGAATCTACAACTTATCACAATAATATACTCGGTAAGATTTATTCAATGTAACTACCTTCAGTTGCTGCTACTTTATTGATAGCTATTATCTCCTATGTGTTGTGCATATGCAGAGCCTTTTTATTTTCCTGTTTAAGCTCTTATAACAATCATGCTCTATTTTTTATATATATTCACTGTATTCACGTCTACATGTTATGTCTTCATTTCTTTTTCTCTCTTCAGGATTTCGTTCTTTCTCTCAGATAGTTTTCCTCTCTCTGTCTTTTCTTTATTCACATAATATCATGAAAATGAATCATGCACATGTTTCTTCTTTAAACTAAGGACAATATAATTCATACCCTTGTATTATGGTATCGTAGTTCTTCTCTGTCATGCACTTTCACCTTCTTGCTTGTTACTTTCTCTCTTCTTGCTTCCTAACGATCAACACTTTATAGTTTTCTTTACCTATACTCGGATTAGAATCCTGTCACTACTCTTGTCTTTCCAGTTCTAGATTTTACTAATTAATAGGTCAATGCATGATTCCAGCTCTTAGTGAGAAGAATAAGATAGAATTCATCTATTAGAGTGTACCAAAATCACCTAAATATGATGCAACTTATTCATTATGGAATCATTGGAACAATATGATAGTTTCTTTCTGTTACTGTTACAATTCTATAAAGCATAATATGGATCAATATGACATCCCATATATGGAATGATCTCAACATTAGATATTTATAAGGAGATCTTCTCTGCATGATGGAAGATGTCTTATTATGTCAAAGTGAATTGTCTATACAAATTATTTTACCAAACCAAATTATTTGGGACAAATTGGAGAATTTTCATTGTGATCCGATTTGCATTTATCAAATTAATTTGAAGAATGGATCGTTGTAGGTGACATCAATTATCTTGTGGTGAGTGTCCAATAGGCCAAATCACAATTTAATCGTGGGACTTGGGTTGATATGCTCTTAAATAAAAATAATTACACTTTGACTGTGACTATAACTTTTGACTTAGTGGTAAGAGCTCGATCCAACATGTATCTTCACTTAGAAACTTTTATTTAGATTGCAAGTACTTTAATAATAAAAAAAGAGTAAGGTTTGGATTGTATGTAGTTTAAAAGTGAGAAGATTTGTACTAAATCATACACCATCTATGATGCTTAGGTAGACATAGGCAAGATGACGATTTAGATTTATAGAAAGAACAACTCATTTATTTACTAGAAAAATGTACAATTGTATTATATACGAACTTTTTGGGCTTTAGCCGATTTATGAGTCTAAAATGATTAATGGAAAGAAAAATTAATTTCTTTGAGCAACAACATGTCAGACTATATCATTCACTAATATTTGAACCTCAAGTAGACATAGGTAATGATAAATCTAAAAGAAGTAAACAATATTAGAATTTGTGACATTGAATGAAGTTTTATAGTTTTCATAGTATTATGATTATTAATGGTATTTTTTATTTTAATTAATATAAATAATATTTAAAATAATTATTTAGTTGCCACAATAAATTAGTGGCTATTTCGGTCATTATTAGCAACCATTACAAGTCAATTGTTGAATTTGGAAATGATTTTTTTACTGATGTTTTAGCGATCAAAATCAAATCGATCGCTAAAATAAATTTACATTCGATTGCTCTTTCGGTCTCTATTTAGCTACCATTATAATTTGGTCACTAATTTTGGTGGCTAATTTTTTTTTTTGACATTTAGTGATGGATTTCATTTCGATCACTACAATAATTTATATTTCAGTGACTACTTCGATCTGTGACTATCACGTTTCTGTCGCTAAAATCAGAGGCTAACTTTTTTTTTTCTATTTAGCTACCAAAATCAAGTTGGTGACTAAAACAAATGTGTTTGGTGACTATTTTAGTTGCTATTCAGCGACTTATATTTTGGTCACGAAATACAATTATTAAAATGTTTTGTTTATTAATTAGCGATCAAATTGTGTTTCGGTCGCTAATATCAGTCACTAATTGTGACTGTCAGTTTTCGATGACTAAAATCGATGACTAAATCTCTTTTTTCTAGTAATGATTCGATATTCTTGTTCAATATTTTTTACTATTATTCAAAGAAAATATACAAATCAAGCAATGCAAATCTTACGTAGGTTAAATAATCAATGTAGCAATATCAAATCTCATTTGCTTCTCATGGATCCATTCTATCCATCATGAAAATCTTTTCCTTTGTAGCTTAATAAGAAAGGTAGTAATGCTTTTGTTGTCAATACAAAGAATGCTATTGTCACTATCAATCAAGATTTTACTCAAACTTTTTCTATTTGATTTTCTAGGGTAAAAGTAGGCACACAAACAATGTTTGTTTAAGTAAAGATAGATTTTCTTATGGTTACAAATAACAAAAATTTAAGTAAAGATAGATTTCCTTATGATTACAAATAACAAAAATTTATAAAATAGAAATAGCTACCATTAGAAAAATAGGATTAAATAGGATTCACAAATGATATAGAAAATTCTATTATATCAGTTAGAGAAATAATGACAAATGATGTAGAAAATTCTATTATATCAGTTAGAGGAGCAACCGACATAATAATGACATGCATAGTTATTTTTTTAATTTTTTTTCTGAATTATTTTTTACATTATTTCTAACGATCAATATAAAATAAATTCTTTTATATATTACTCCTTTGAAAAGATACAATATATTTTATTTATTTATTTATAAAATTATCACTTTTTTATTTACAATAATTTTTTTAACCGATATTTTATTTTATTGTAAAATCTCACTTCTTTTTTCTGGTGAATAGAAAATTTACACATCGTAAGACATGAAAATATCTTTTATTAGACGAATATAAACGAAAAAAAAAAATCTCAATATACATTAATTAAGAAAAAAATTTGTCAATATTAATTGAAAAAATCATAACGAGCTCTAATAAAAGACAATCTATTAAAAAAAATCATTAGTATTACTATTTTTAAAATATCAAAATTATTTTAATATTTAAATATATTCTTATATTTAGTAATAATTGAAATATTTCATTCAAAAAAATAAAATTTAATAAATTTAAATCATCTTATTAAAAAAAATCTTTAAAAAAATAAAACAATTTAAATTTAATGCATTTAAATATCGTATGAAATTTTATATCCAAACCCAATATTGTTATTTATCCCAAGACATTACATCTCAACTCATGCTTTGATAATTAGGGATCAAATTCATTGTATTAAAAACCCTTCCGAAATCTTTCTATGTCAACAATAACAATAGTGGTTTGCTGAAGATCAAAGCCATTAATTAATTTCCTAACTGAGAGTGAAATTGACACCACTTCATGATTAGAGAAACATTAAGAACAAAATAAAATACTTAACTAAAAGGTAGAATTCATGTGCAATAGTTAAATTACAAGAGAGTTTTGATTAAGATGGGCATCGACAGAAATTACAAATTTCAGAGAAAAAATTAAAGAAGCAAAGAGAGGAAAGAGATTTTTTGCAAAATGGTGTACAGAATTCCAACTTCTGCTGAGCTTTTGGATATGAATTCGAAGGTTCTTGTGGTGTTTTATAACAGGAACTACCTAAGATCCTTGCAGTTAAGTGAATGATGGTGAGGCCATTTATATTGGCTTTGATGGAGTAAGTTTTGAGAAAGGAAGTAAAGCGATGAAGATGTATGCTTCTAAATTATTAATGAACAAGAGTTGTTTGTACAGGGAACATTGGCCACAGCTGCTACGTTTTGCTTAATTTATTGGGCAATTTCAATCAGAGGACCAACTTATCCCACAATGTTCAATCCATTGGCTCTTATTTTTGTGGCCATATCAGAAGCTATCTTACTGGGTCAACCAATCAGTCTTGGCATGTATGAAACCATGTTTTTCCTTCAACAACAACACAATGTCATTTCTTTCCACTACCAAGTTTTTTGATATATAATCCAATGTTGTTATACATCTATCAAAGTGGTTAATGAAAAAGTGAAACTTATTATTTGCAGCTTGGTGGGCATGATTTTGATCCTAACAGGGTTATACTCATTTTTGTGGGGCAAAGGAAAAGAGACAGAAACTATGGCTGAAGCATCCATACAGGTTTCAATTTCAACACAGTCTGTTGGAGTTCATTCCACAGCCATGGTGGTACCAAATATTTCACCTAGTAATGCAATTCTTGGAGATGATGAGAAGACCAATACAAATTGAAAAATATAAAATAGGAACACCACATGTTTAGATTCTTGATGACTTTTATTTGTTTTAAGCCTATGCTCCTCTCATCTCTAGCCAGGCCTTATGGTTGATGGTATACTCAATTGGTTAAGTCCTAATATCAGGTGATTTCTGATCATTAATAAACCAAATATTCTTAAAGGCAGTATCATTTTAAATTTTACCTCAAGGTTTAAGATTCATAGAGTTTCACCAAACATTAGTAGTTCTCAATTAATAAATGCAAAATAAAAGTGTAAAATCTTATCACATTTTTTTATTTGAGTCAAATTTAAAATTAGATAAAATAGAATATGGATAGAGAGTTGGTGATTTAATAAAAATTAAGAAATTGAAATAATGTCAAAATTTTATTTTAATTTCATTTTTTAGTTATTTCTTCTAAGATATTAAAATTAATATTTTAATTATAAAATATTAAGGTAGTTAAAATGGATATTTTAATTGTAGAATCTTACGTTTTTATATGTTATATGAGATTTAAATTTAAATCTCACGTAAATCCTAACAATAAAATCGTAAAATTGTATGGACAGTGATTAATATAACATCATTCAAATTAAGATAAATATATTCAGTTGAAATAAAATATAGTCTTAAGTAAAAGTTAATATAATTAAAATTTTATCTTATTACTTGTATTGATATAGATAATATCATTCAAATAAAATAAATAGGCTGTTCAAAAATAAAATAAAATAAAATAAATACAATTAAATTTATGTTTTTACTCTGATTATGAATTGGAATTTCTGGTGCAGGGTTCATCTCTTGTATAAACGAGTCTTTTTTTTTTTTTCTTTTTACAAAATTCAAAAATCGCATTAACATATCATAATAATACAATTTATATAACAAGGAAATTTTATAATCCATATAAAAAACGATATTATAAACTCTTCACATTCCTAGCAGTAATATCAATTTTAACTTCTAGCAGTAATATAATTTTAACTACTTTGCAAATTGAGTGATTTAACTGATTTAACGAATGCAATTGATTGCTTGAAAATATCAGAATAATCAACTACCTTGTAACAGTTAAATAGGAATTATTACATAATATCTACGATAATTAAGTACCAAAGATGAATATTTTTCTCTGTGTGTGACATCATCTCTCTTTGTAAGGAGAGAGAAAAATGTAATTAAAGCTTTGTTGTGTTGTTAGTGTAAATTTTCTAAACTTATTTAATTTTTTATCTGAAATTTTTAAAATGGTATATTTTTTTATTTATTTCTGGATATTGATAAATGATGTACAGAAGACTCAATATCATTGTGAAGAATCCTGACCTTATTACACAAATTAATTTAACATTAAATAAAATGGTACAACAAAGATTTTAAATAATGAGTTAATTAAAATTCTGATACATATCTTAATATGGTTAATATTCTCAACCTACTCCTTTTTTGTTATTTTGTTTGTTGGAGTGTGTGATGTATTGTTAGTGTACAACTAAAATAAATAGACACTTACAAAGTTATTTTATATTTTATTTAATGTGAAATTAATTATAATAGGAGAGATACCTTGAAGAAAAGTTACATATTATAAATTTAGTTTCTAATATAGAAATAGATTTAGTTACTAATACATATAATTTAAAAACTAATAATAAATTTATTTAAAAATTTATATAATATTTTCAAAATTTTCTTTCTAAATTTACTGCTAAATTTTACTTTTATTTTAAATTATTTTTATATTAGTAATTAAATTCAAATATCCAACTTACACTTAATTTTGCTAAACATATTTTATTTCTAAATTTTAATTTTATTTTATTTTATTTTCAACATCAAATTTACTCTTAATTTAATTCATTGTATAAATCTCATACTAACATTATTTTTTATTTTAATTATAACAATAATTCCATCAACCATTTTAATTTAGAATTTAAACTATTTGAATTTAAACTGTTATTTATTTATTTTAGTTGCATAGTAGCAACATACCATGCCAACAAAACAGAAAAGAAATGTGTTGAGAATATTAACCACCTTAACATTAAAATCCTGTAGTATTCTCACCATTTTAATTAACTCATTAATTAAAATCTTCTTAAATTAATTCGTCCAATAGAGTCATAATTCTTCATAATGATATCTGTATCCTATTTATCCATATTCAAAAATAAATAAAAGAATAAGCCACTTTAGAAATTTCAGATAAAAATTATACTAGTTTAGAAAAAAAACATAACTAATTATTCTAAAATAAATAAATTTGACTTCACAAATTAGTTCCTTATGACACCATTTAAAACCCACATTAATTTTAGAAATTAAAAAATTTTCTATTAGACCAATTGTAAATCAGGCCAATTAAATTAAATAGCAAATATAACTAACTTAAATATAAATATTATCTTTTTTTTCAATCCTTATAAACAAGAGCAATTTTTTATTTGGTCCCGGAAACTAATTTTACATTTTCTTATGAAGTGTAAAGAAAATATCAACACATTTCTATAAATAAAATGAAAAGTAATTTATTTTTAAAAGACTAAAATCCAACATGATCCTATTTTCAATCATTAAAAATATATCCATATAACGTACATAATCAAAATAGAAAACGTAAATGCCCCCACAACTGGTTTCTTATGATCACGAATTTGAATCTATAAATAAAATATACTTTTTAAAAAAGTATTTAGTTTAACGGAAAAACTGCCCCAATAAAAAAAAAAAAAAAAAACTAGATTGACAGAGAAATATCTTTGACAGCAAGATGGTTAGTTTATTATTTTGTTATAGTTTGTGTATGAGTCATATTTTTGACTTGTTGAACTCAAATATAGTGGGTTTGAAAGAACATTGTAAGATGTGGGGAAAACGAATGAATCGCATGGTAAACGTGATACGCTATAAGATACTCGTTGTGATTGAGTTGGAATCCCTATTTATGAGAATAAATCTCAACGTTTTCCATTATCAAACATTTTCTAATTTCTTTTTCCCTTTCCCTCTCTCTCTCTCTCTCTCCTCTTTTTCAAACCTCCATAATCATCATCTTTCCAAACGAAACAACTTCCATTGCGGTTAACGTTTTCATCATCGTGGTGGGTAACACAGAAAGAAGAAGAAGAAGAAGAAGAAGAAACGCATCTTCAGGGGCAGGCAGCAGCAGCAGCATTGGTGGGTTGGGTTTGGACGTAGAATGAGAACGGATAGGTGGGCTAAGAGCATGGGAAGGATTTCAAGGTTTGGGAGTTTCGCAGTTGCTTCTTCCATGAAGGAAAACCAACAACAACAACCTTCTATAACATGCACAACGTTCAACATTCTCGCTCCCATTTACAAGCGCATCAACGATGAGGTTCTTATATTTTTCAACATTCTCAATGATACCAACAATGTTAATCAATCACCCTTTCAAAAGGGTAATCTCAATTTTCATTCTTTTTGTCGTTCAATGGAAGCAGGATCCGAGTTGCCGCGAGAGCGACTACAGAGCGTATTGGTTGGCCAGGAATCACAGGATATTGGACTGGTTGTTGAATGAGATGTCTTCAATCATCTGTCTTCAGGTTTGTGTCGTCAAAACTGAAATTCACTTCTGGGAATATTATTATTATTATTATTTATTATTATTCTGTAATTACGTGGGTTTTGCTTTCGCAGGAATTTTGGGTTGGAAATGAAGAACTTGTTAATTTGTATGAGAAGAGACTTGGCGACGCTGGTTACGTCAGTTTCAAGCTTGGAAGGACAAACAACCGTGGGGACGGTACGATAATATCTTATGCACTTTGTCCCTCAATTCCTATGAAATCTCTTTGGATTTATTGCTATCGGTTTTCTCGGAATTTCGTCTTCTTCTTTATTTCCAATTACATGTTGTTTGCGGATTTAAACATCGGTAGTTGTTACCTTTTTCTTTTTTTTTCATGGACTTTGAGTTAACAATCCAATGTTGTTCTTGAAACGTCAATTAATACTCTTCCGTCTCTTTTAAGGGAATCTGCATGCCATTATTCCTCAGAATATTATTAAAAAAGGAAAAAAACAAGAACATTGTTGACATTTTAAATGACAGATGAATATTCCAAAAGAATCAAGACAAAATGAGACTGAAGGAGTATTATATTGTTAGATTTGGGTTGAAATTTGTGTTGAAATAGTGTTTTCTATTTGTAAATATTAAAAATTTTGAGTTTCAATTGTGCGGTGGAAAAGTGGGCATGGCTGCCTAAAATATGTCAGGCTGGATTTATGTTTTCAACTCACCAGCCAATTTTTATCTAATTTAAAAATTAAAATAATAAAACTTTTTATATCATATTATTTGAAGGATATATTGTAGACCGGACTTTTCGTTTGTTTGAGTTGGCAAACGGGAATACCAGAGTATTTATCTAGAAAAGGCACAAACAACTAGAATTGTTTTTAAAGGAAAAATATGTTCTGTTTTTAATTTTCTTCTGAACGGAAGTTTCCATGTGCTTAGTTTTGTTCCTCCATAACTGCCAGTTGAAGATTTTTAGAAACTACGAAGTACAATTTGTTATATAATTTCATCCAAAATGTGCAGGTCTTCTAATAGCAGTGCAAAAGGAATACTTTAACATTCTTAATTACAAGGAGTTACACTTCAATGACTTTGGAGATCGTGTAGCTCAGTTGTTACATGTAGAACTAGCTTCTCCGTTTACACAATGGCGAAACAGTAATATTAGGCAGGAAATTTTGATTGTTAACACTCACCTGCTATTTCCCCACGATTCCACTCTATCCCTTGTACGGCTGCAACAGGTATCTAAGCATATCAATGTGACATCTAATCTTAGATCACATACCTTGGTGTCTCACTTAGAATTACATTTACATATAATATTTTATTTTCTGCAGGTTTACAAGATTCTTCAATACGTAGAATCTTATCAGAATGATTTTCAACTCAAGCCAATGCCAATCATGCTCTGCGGGTAAATTGGAAATTCATTTTCATGTACTTCTTTTGTTTGAAGGACCTGAATCGTGCTTTTATTTACTGCTTTTTATTTCAGTGACTGGAATGGAAGCAAACGTGGACATGTCTACAAGTTCCTGAGGTCTCAGGGCTTTGTATCTTCTTATGATACTGCACATCATTACACTGATGCAGATGCAGACAAGGTCATATATTTAGCACTGTCTTGTGTTTTATTTCTTTTCTATAATGTGCCAATCACTTATATTTACTTTTTAACATTGTGCAGTGGGTTAGCCACCGCAATCATAGGGGAAATATATGTGCTGTCGATTTTATTTGGCTCCTAAATCCTGACAAATATCGAAAACTACTAAAAGCAAGTTGGAGTGAAGCAGTGTTTGGTATGTTCAAGGTAAATCACAAAACAATTTTGAAGGACAAAATAATTTTACCATCTTCGATTGGAATTTTGGATGACAGGTGTTTCCTGTAAGATTTAAACATTATTTTCTTTTAGCAAAAGTAGAAGTGAGGCAAAACATTCAGTATATTAGACAAGGATTCTGAAATTGGTGTCTTAGTTAAACTTGTTAAAAGATAGTGGCAGGTACAGATGTAGATTACTACTATAATATTGTGGAACAGAAAGAGCAATGGGGTGGAGTTTGTTGTATAACACGTTATGTCAGGGGAGAAAGCATTACTTTTATTGTAATAATGCTTTCTTTATAGCTCTCCATTTCAGTGCAATTTTGACGTAATTTTCTACTTTTCAGTATCTGGTACGGAGAGCTTCATTGACTGAGAGCGATGCATTTGCCTTTCTAAAGGCTGATAATGAGGATTGTATTACCTATTCAGGTTTCTGTGAAGCACTTAGACAGGTATGTTACTAAGCACTGTAAAAAATTTCATTGAATGCTCATCAATCCTGATGGTTATGGGTTTCTTCTTCCATGCAGCTCAGTTTAACCGGGCATTGCCATGGATTAAATGACGAAGAGATAAAGGACTTGTGGCTCCAAGCAGATGTAGATGGAAACGGTGTTCTTGATTATAAAGAATTCCTGGTAAAGTAACTGATACTGAAATTAGCTCTTGACATAAGTATACCACTACAAGAAGGCTCCAAAATTTATTATTTTTATAATCGTTTCTTGCTTGTTTGGTGATACGATTGGGATGATGCAGCAGCAAATCTGGAATTCAACAGCTCCAGATCAGAGTGATGAGAACAAAAATGGGGAACAGGATGAGGGTGCAAATGATTCACAGGATCAAACAATTGGTTTCAGTGTAAAAAATGCAGTTCTGTCTCCTCCGGAGGTGGAGAAAGGTAGATGGCCTGAAGACTATTCCCTTTCTGATCATGCACGCCTCACTGTAGTCTTCTCGCCAATAAGAATGCCATGTTCTCAGTTGATTTGCTGACAATATGCTTGCTTTTGGCCACTCATGCAAATGGTTTTGTGTACATAAGGAATGGGTGAAGCGGTGCAAAGGAAACATTCAAAAGTTCTTTTCTGGGGAGATTTTTATAGAGCCCTTGTTGTGATTGCTGCACCATCATTGCCCACAAAGTGGTCTCACTCCTTGACAAGGTAAGCAAAAGCATGCTAATGATGAAGTACCACTATAGTATTATCTCTGGCATTGCTCATGACCGTTGCAGTGAGCAACACTCATCACCCAGTTTGTTTTCCCCATTTGTTCTTCTCTGGTGAAAGATTAGAGACCAAAAGGAAGCAAAAGAAGAATCATCTGCTGTATAATAGTTGTGTATAGGTCCTAGGTCCCTTTTGTAGTTTGGTAAGATGCACCAATTCACACACATTGTAACATTCTTTTTCTCTCTTGATAGAGTTGTGATATATTCAATATTCAAATTGTACAGAGTTTGGTAAATTAGTTTCACACTTTCACTTTTAAGAACTTAGGTTATCCCCTCCCCCTCCTAAGAATCTAAATTCTATGAAATTTATAGTTTGGAAAAAATTTCAGAAATTTTTTTACAATCCTTCCACCCCATATAGAAAAAAGAACTAGATTTGCGTATTAAACAAACATGTTTAGTGTTTTACATATCAGAGGCCATTACTTCATAATAAAAATGAAAACTTGAAAAATGGGTAAGTTCATAAACTGAATTGAAGAAGGATGTTAAACGGATACAGAAGCCATTGAAGAAGACAATATAATTGTTGCGTTGTCACATTATGAGAAAAGAATCCAATTCCTAACCATGGCCCATATCAACCCTATAATGATGTTATTTATTTATTACCCTAAAGTGATGTTATATAATAATCCTGCAATGGGGAAAAATGTGTTAGTAGATAACAAGAGCCATATTTATGACTAATCAATTCGATATTAACATAAAGAGGGGCTAACTTTAATTATGAGTACGTAATTTTCCCTTTATACGCTGATGACACATTTTTGTATTGACAAAAACTCAACGATAAGCATCATAATATGGCAATTCAGGGACATAAAACCTCACAAAAGACAGTACAAGAGAAAATCTACGAGAAACCAACTCATTAAAGAAAAAATAACTACTCATTATATTTTTAATAAATTACATTTCAGTTATTATTTATTTTAATTCAAAAATATATAAAATTTAATGGATAACAAAAAATGTTTAGAATGAGAAATGTTCTGGTATAGTCCCACATAATTTAGAGTAAAACCGAGTTTAAAACTTTAAAACTGTGAGTCAATGATTGACTCATCTCAATAAACTTGAAATCAGAACAAAAAGTAAAAATAAAATCATATTTTTATTTAAATATATAATTTTAATTTTTATATTTACTTTTTTAATTATAATTATGATTTAAATTATTTAACTATTTATATAGTTAATTTATATTTTAACAATTAAAATACAAGGAGGAATCGATTACAACATAAATTTATGAGAGCTATTTTCCATCATCTCCTTTATTTTCTTGTAATCTAATAATTAAGATAAGTTAGTATTTAGAATCATTAAATTATAGGATAAGATACTTCCAGGTTTAAATGTACTTGTGATGTCTGATAAAAGAGTGAATTTTGGTACACATTTTTCTCCTGTCTCTATTTTGTCTAACAGATTTGGATATTCTTTTTTTCTTTCTTTTTGCATTTTCATTATAAAATTAGATTGCTTACTCTGTACAAGGTATATGGTTGAAATATTCCAGTTTATCGTTGCATGATTTTTTTTTTTTTAAATTTTCAACACATACATTAATAGGTATAGTTGTTTTATTGGACAATGTAAATTTGGTAGCTTATGAAGGTCAACTTCTAACAATCCAGCACTAGATGGAATATGAAGCAAATTGTTGAAGATGTTAGGCAAATGGCAAGTGCTTTAATTTGGCCTTGTGTCAATCCTACAATCCATGCTTTAGTTTCCATTATTATTAAAGGTTATTAAAGTGAGATTCTCTAACCCTTTTTAAATAACCTCAGTGTTTCTTTTCTTTTTATCTTTTTCCTCGGAAATCGCAAAAGGGTAGAAAAAGTTGTATGAACTTTAATGTTGCAGTCAATCCTTAACAAAGATAAAGTTGTTGTTTCTTTTTCTTACTTTTGTGCTTCGAGCTTGGAATGGCTGCGTGGTCGGTTGTTATTTGGTTAATATTTTCCTTCCCACGTTCTCTCGGATGTAAAATGAATCAAATGAAGAAAATCAAAAAAGAAAAAAACGAGAGATATGTGAAAAAACACTTGTACGTAGAGAAATTCCTACAGGGTTTGTAGTGGATTGCCTGCAATTTTAGCTGTTTCAATCTGAAAAAAAAAAAAAAAAACTGTTGAAATTATACTTAGATAGTTGTGGACTGCAACCAAATAATATGAATAAATTATTGTTTCATGCACCTTAAACTCACTTTTGACATGTGCTTAGTGGGTTTGTTTATATCTTAGATTTCAGTCTAGAGTTCTGTACCTTCTGAAGCATTTCGAGGATCAAAGATTTTAAAAGGAATAACCTCAATATTCATTTATAAGCTCAGAAAAAAAGCTGAATTTATATTAGTTAATCATAAAGATGTTTATAAGAATGCATTATTTATATATTTAATTTTGTATTTGGTTGGATTTTATTTATAATTAAGTTAAATTTGCCTCAAATTAGTCTATTTTTATATATATTTGGTGAGGATTGATTTCAAACCTAATTCTAAACTTGTTTTTATATTTGTTTTACGATTCACATAACCTTAAATAAAGGACTCTCATAACACGATACATCTTTCTCAATTATTTTAAAATATTTTGCATTTTAATTTTTTATTTTTTTAAATGAAAACTGCCTCCTTCTCTATTATCTTAGAGAAATATCACGATTCTAATTTGCAAAAACACAAGTCCTTGTGGAGAGAAAGCACATCAATAGTGTGCGTTGCATAATTCTACTGTATTTTTTGCAATTGATTAGGTGGATATCGAAGATGAGTGATGATAATGTTAATTTATAATTGTTCTTTTAATATATGTAAGAGTGGGTTAAGTTAGATTGTGTTTAACATAAAATATATAGAAATCCAATCCAGCCTAAACCTAGGTTTTTATCTAAACTAACTTCCAAGCACCCTATAGTTAATTATAATAAATTTACTAATTTTTCATATTCCTTCTAAAATACCTTTCTCGTAAATTTTAAAAAGTTTATAAATAATACTGGTGAAACAAAACTAAAAAATATGATTGAATAAAATAAAAGTAGTTAAAGCTTGTTTATATTTTAAATTTATATTTATAAATAAGAAACGAGAACATAATTCATTTATACCATCATTATAGGAAGATAATACATATTTTTATTATTTAAATGTCATATTTTACTTAATAATTTTTTAATAAAATAAATAATTACATAATTTTTATATTCAAATGTAATTATATATTTTCGATTTAAAAATAATAATTATTTATTTTTATGAAATTATATTTTTATAAAATTATTTCATTTAATATAATAAAAGGAAATATACAGTAAAACGTGTTTCTCTTAGTTAATATATAAAAATAACATATAATTATGCTTAAGTAAAAAAAGTAACAGAGAATTATATAAATGTGAGAGGGATTTATAATATGTTATACTGTTTAATACGAATAATTAGTTTTAGTATTTGAATAATTTATTTTAATTTTTTATTTATAAAGACATATAGCATATACACTATTTGAATATGTAAATAACGTCTAAGGGAGTTGACAATTTTCACTTTGTCAATAAATGCGAAATATATTTCATGATCATGGTAAATCTGCCGCCCCTATTTAACCATTTTTTTTATAAAAGATATCTTTTCTACATAAATTTGTTTAATGGCTAAAATATAATACATGTTCAGTGTATTAATATGATTTTTTAGCCTATTTTCTATTATGTTTTTTAATATATTTTATTTTTTATTTTAAGGAATGAATTAGAAAGAAATAAAATATATTATTGTTTTCACAATTTTTATTGATATTTCCACTTTTATTTGCATATTCTTTATCATCATGCTCATCTCTTTCACAATCACTACTAAGAACCACTATTATTTTTAATATTGTTTTCATACCTTTTGTCAGCATTAATAATTATTATGTCATCTTACGTTAACAAGTATTACTATATCATCATTATTACTATTAATTTCATCACTTTATTATTATATCATTATATTCTCAATATAATAGTTACTAACATTCTCGATACTATATATTATATTATTATTATCGTCATTATTGATGTAATTTATTATTATTTTACTTTTATAATATTTTTTAATGTTTTTTCATAAAGACTTATAAATAATATAAAAATTAAAATAAAATCATTTTTTCTAAAAATTAAAATTATTTCACATACATAAAATCGAAAGAAAAATTAAAGAGAAAACTTCTTGAAATTAATTTATAACTTAATTTTAACTTATAAATAAATAAATAAATTTAACTTTTTAATATATTTTTCTCTCCTATAAATCCTTTGTCTTGAAAATAAACTTTCCTTACACGGAAAGTTAAAATCTCTGTTTACACTTGAAAGGAAACTTCTTCATAATCCTACAAGTCCTTGCAAGAACAAGTTCTGTTTAGTATATAAATATTGATGATATCGTGGCATGTATTAAAGGTAATAAATTTTTTAGACGATAAAAGTTTGAGTATCAAATATCAAAATGATCATTCGAAATTTATAACTAAAAAATCAATTTAAATCACGAAGGATGATTTAATTTTTGGACTGATTAAAGAAAAAGAGTAATTAAAATTAAGAAGTAATAAAAAATTGCTTTTACATTTTATTTTTTTAGAAAACAAATACAAAAGGTCCTCAAAGAAATTAAGGTGAATCAAATTTGAAAGCATTGACATTAGATCTCATTTTGTTTCACTTAAAATTTCTAAGATGCATTTTTAATCTAATTTGATTTACTAATTTCTCTCATACTTTATTTAAATCTTAATTCTGTAAAAAAAAGAACATGAGCCCTTAATTAGTTATTCGATGAAATTAAGAAGTAATAAGCAATCGAATTAGAAAATCCTGACATAAGAGAATCCACTAATTATTCTTAATTTTTAATAAGCAATAAGCAAATTCAACGTAATATACAAGGAGAAAGAAATCATTTTTTTTCATTAACAAGCCCAAATTAGATATCATATATAAAATTCGCTTGATCGTTTAATAAAAAAAGTATTTAAACGTTGAAAATACAAAAAGAAAATAAAAGAAGGAGAAAAGAGAGAGATCCATAAATGATTAAAGAAACATGGGTTATCATTCTAATCATCCGTCTCCTACCTATAAAGCTCCTAAAGAGAGAAAACAAAAGTCTAAGACGATGAGTGTAAAATTGGACATAAAAGATAATATTCCTAATCCTTTATTTCTTTATTCTTTTATATGCGAGCAAAATAATTAACACTAAAGATAAATATGCACTACTCTTAAAAATTCTATTCACTTATAATGGATTCTTTTCTTCATGAATTAGAGCTCTAATTTTTATTTTTTAACCTAAAATATAAAAAAAAATACAAGGAAGTACATGTAGAAATCCAATTAAAATATAAAAAATAAAATAAATATCTCATTCTTTACTAGATTATCCATAATCTTATTATTAAAAGTCGGTATAGAAAGGAAAGTCTGTCTAAAACCACCCCGTACAAAACCAGGTTCCTGTGCAGTTTGAAGAATAACTTTGTTAAACTTTAAAATAAATATTAATTAAGATAATTAGTGAAGATCTTCCTAAATAATAAAGTTAGTAATCATGAGTTTTGAGGAATAGTGATTAAGTCCAACATCATCTCTAAAAAATAGAGACGTACCTCCATAAGTAATATTATTTTTTTTTGTTATTATTAATTCATACCTATATATTAATTGACTATCAAAACGCTTTTCCAAGTACTCCTAAACTGAGTTTAAAAAGACATTTAACTTAGAACCTTTCAAGCCAGACCGAAAAAAAAATAAAAAATCCTAGTACTTTAAGTCAATCTCACATTTACATTTCCTCTACACACCAACCTGCTACTTCATCCAGGAAAATATTTCATTTCAATATTCTAAAATTAATTATTTGAAGACAAAGAGTTATAAATTAAAATTTAGTAGCTTAAAATATCTCTACAAACAATAATAATAAAAAATAGATAATTCAATAAATTAGACTTCAATTTTATTTATGTTTATTATCTTTTTAATCCATGTTTAAAAAGTGTATCTCAAAGTCAAAAAGGAATAACTTTTGTTGTCTCGTTCACAAAATTTCGTTTTCCTTATTGTGATAGATATCAAATTGAAGCAAGCAGCACTTAGCACCAATGATACATACGACAACATATGTAAAGCTTGCATGTGCCCTAAACTTCAAATGTGACTGCTCAACCCATAAAAGTAAAGGAAACACTTATCTTTAATAACTTCGGACTCGCCAACTTAATACGTTCAAAACTTAAATTTCTTCTATAAAGTTCTGTCAAAAAAATAAAAAAAGAAAAACTACAAATTTGCAACGTTACAACCAATTAATCTTTTAAGCTTGTTCTATATTAGACACGGTTCTTAAGCTTCAATTATTATGACAAGAGTTATTCCATGTGCACGTGTCTAAGTCAAAGATTACCTAGAGTTCCTGTATGAATCTTTAGATTATAAAACATTACTTAACCTTATCTATTATGTAGAAAGTACCAAGGATCGTAACAATCTGGAACTGCATAATAACTTCTCTCAACAAGTGAGATGTGGCTGATTAACGTTGCTTACTTTGCAAGTAACAACACTTCATCAGAGCTTAGCAGTTATTGTTGAAGAATAATGAAGCTGCCGAAAGGTTATTAGGGTGAAGCAACACAAAAAGTTTTGTATTAAGGTTGAAATTGATTTTTCCATCATTTAGAAGAAGAGATACCACTAGTTTAGTAGTGCAGTATGGTCATATCATATGGCTTTAGCTTTAACTTCCTTCTTTTAATGACAAGTAGGTTTTCTACTTTTCTTTTTCCTTGGATTCGCCTTTTTGGCACGTGAACTGAGATGCTATCATGTTCATGTGTTATTGCAATTTATATTACGCAAACTGCAAGATATAGTGACTTATATTTCTTTTGGTAAAATTCATAATTTATTGTTGTCCCCTCAATAAAGTTAAGAGGGTTTTCAGATCCACTTTTGAGAGAAGAATCTACAGTGGTATCATCAATCGCCACAAATATTAGAAAAAAAATGTCTCGTTACACATACAACATGGGCACAGTAGAGAAGAATGAACTATAGTTAAACTCTGAGCAGAAACTTCCTTCAAGGGAACAAAAGATGGAGATAAAATTTGGATCATTAGCTTCAAAAATGTGTGTTATGAAGAGTTGTTAAGATTTTAGTTTTCAAGAGTAGAAGGGATATCTTGGTTGTATATGCGTGGGAATAGTCATAGGCTACGTTATCTAATTGCCACACACCTAACAAAGTTGACTTGTAATAACCATTAAAATGGATTCCTTCCTCTTTCTCTAGAATTCAAGTTGATTATGGAATTATTCAAGTTACGGTATCTTTGATTTTAGTTAGATTTCCCCCTTTCATCATTCTATCCACTTTTCTTATGGTTGAAGTTGTTAATTCCTAACTATTAGTTCCAAAGTTGTGTCAACTTTAACTTGGACTTGAGTAATGAACTCTAAGTCTCAAATAGAAGAATAAACAATATCTAAGATATTGAATCTTACATATTAGAACATATTAACTACTCTCATTTTAGTGATGATATTATCTCTAAAATACTGTTCATTTATTGGAGATCTTATTTCTAATAATCCTCTCTTATTTGATAGAAGATTCAGATGAGGATAGTTTAAAAAAATGCTATAATGTTTTAAAATAAAATTAATATAATTAAATGTTATCAACTTTCTTAATTAGAATGAACTTTTCTAGATGAATTAATTATTTAATTAAGCGTTTAATATATAAAGAATTGCGTGACAAACCTATCAAAGATAATAGAAATTTTTGACTGTTTTAAAAAATTAATATTAAGTTCAGAATTATATACTAACACATGTTAAAGTATATTATTTATTTAACAATCTCTCTCCTTTGACACAAATATTTCATCTAGAGACCTTCGTTGATAATCTAATTTCTTATATATTTCATCAAGTATTATGGACTTTTCACCTCCAACTTTATGTTAACAGGCTCAATAAGTCTCCCAGCTTTTATACTTTTATCTGTATAACTCAATATATTAATTAAACTTAAAATCTTATTGAATTTCTAAACTTAACACTCATACAATATTTCAATCCCTTAGAAGTACCTTCCCAGTTACTACTAACACACATATTCATCATAATAATATTACTTTGATCATTACTTAAAAATATATAAAATATCTTTCATCTAATACAAAATTAATTTCATACATTATTATTAATTACATCCATATTTGGAGTAATTGGGATTCAATCAATCCTCAATAACTAAGATTTTAAACAAAGAAATTTAAATAAAAATAGGAGAATGTCCTCGCTCGAATTGTGAATATGTTACTTAATCAATAATTAGTATGAGTATGACTTGAGTGATAAAACTCTTACTTAAGTTACGATCCCTCAAGTGATCGAGTGAGTGCTTAAGTACCTAAGCTTCCAATAAAGAGAAAATTAACATTAACTCTCTTATCACTCAAGTATCACACCATCACTTAAGTGATGTGACCTGTTACACAAGTTACTAAATTCTATAATATGTTTTCCACACTTTGTCTCATTATCACTTGAGCAACCACACATTGCTTAACCAATGAGACATGTTGAGGAGAGATAATTGATACAACATATGTCTTATTTAAACCTCAAGTTATAACTTCATTAAGAAGTGTTTTGATTAAGCGACCTAAAAGACACTTAAGTGAACTAAATGACCGATGAGTACTTTGTAATTACAATTAACACCACTGGTTAAGCATCATTTGAGTGATAAGCTTAACACTCAAGCGGTATATGTAATCATTCAATTCCATTAGTGTCGATGCCCCTAGTGAAGGTTCAACCAAAACATCGTTATAGAGAAAATATCTCAAGACATGTTCCGTGAAGGCCTCCTTCAACCTTACATCAATTTGTTTTTTACTCTTCTTATCTTAGTTAAGAATAATAATAGTACTCGATGTTTTGGTTAAACTAACTATCGTGTTGTTAACGTGGTTATAGTGAATAACTCCTTCCCAATTCTCATATTAGATGAATTCTTAAATAAGCTTTATGGATCCAATTATTTTTCCAAATTAGACCTTCACTCTGGTTACCATCATATTCTTATCAATCATGTTGAATGCCACAATATTGGCCGCTCTAGTCACTTTTCAAGCTTTAATGGATTAAACATTTCAACCTCATTTGTGTAAATTTTTTTTGGTATTTTTTTATGATATACCTATTAATAGTGTTAATTGGTCCTATATCTTGATTATCTTTCTTCAGTTTTGGTTAAGTTATAGAAAACCGCCTTCGTGTCAAACTTTTCAAATGCTCCTTTGGTCAAACTCAAATTGATTATGTGGGGCATGTTGTCTTTGTTGGTAGCGCTGACATGGATGAAGCTAAGATTTTTGTTTTTTGTATTGGCTAATACTTATTACTATCACTCAATTACGTGGGTTTGTGGGTGTTATGGGCTACTATTTATAATTTGTTTGTTAGTATGAATCAATTGTTGCTCCTAACAAAACTTCTTAAAAAAGATGCATTTCATTGGACTTCTTTAACTTTAGAGGCTTTCACGGCCTTGAAAGTAGTCATTACTCAGACTCTAATCTTTGCTCTTCCAAATTTTACAAAACCCTTTATTGTGAAAACACTCTACAAAAAAATTATATATTACATGCGGTTGAAAATCCGTGCAAAGAATTTGTATTACATACGAAATTTTACATAATGATTTACACTCGTATTTAAACCCAATATTATATAGATTCACATCCTATGTAAAATCAATATTATTAATATCATTATTTATTATTATTAATATTGTTGATATTATTATGATCAATATTGATTTTATTATCATTGTAATTATTAATTATAGAAATTATAAATAATAATAATAATAATAATAATAATAATAATAATAATAATAATAATAATAGTAGTAGTAGTAGTAATAGTAGTAAGAATCATAATAAAAATACTAATAATAATATTATATGTACATATGGGACTTTCGAGCTCCAACCTCGCTTATAAAAAAAACCTACACAGGTAAGTGTATTCTTTTAGAAATTCTATCTCCACTTTCTCTATGCTTCATTAAAAATGGTTGTTCCCTAAACCCTTAAACATACCTAGTGTATTTTCTTCTTTCACCCTCTTTTTCCCCACAAGAACAAGAAGTTACTTGTAAGGAGATAATTTTCTTAACCACAACCTTCACGACTTCATAAAAAGACAAATAAAAGGAGATATCATCGTCACAAATTAAACATAATCTCTCTGCTAATGACAAAAGTTTGTGTTTCCAAGGTGATAGTTTATTAGCCACCTTTTGTATGATAGATCTCCACATTACCTCGTTTCTTAGGTTAACCCCAATAAGCATTCTAATATAAGTACATGAAAACTTTGGATATTTGTAGTTTAACATATTCAAGAACTCTTAAAGTTTTAGTTTTCAGGACAAAACCAAAAAAAAAAAAAAAAAAAACTCCAAAAA
>Ga0209489_104452_pt1 | contig 25773 bp, 13 predicted proteins | sample SiratrowhiteBW_FD_187527 | JGI IMG/M metagenome (GOLD analysis project Ga0209489, IMG submission 187527) | Root nodule microbial communities of legume samples collected from California, USA - Siratro white BW (SPAdes) (version 2) | ecosystem: Host-associated > Plants > Roots > Nodule | place... | reverse complement strand
ATTTTTACTTAAAATATTAAAATAATAATGTTTTTTTTATTTTTATAGAAAAATATAAACGAAAAATAATATAAATAATATGTGATAATTTAAGTTGAAAATTTATTTATTGTTGATAAGTAAAAGAAGTATCATATTACTCACGTTCAAAGAAAGATAATTGATTAAAGAGTTTTATGCAAAACACTTTATATATATATATATATATATATATATATATATATATATATATATATATAATTTTTTTTATGTTAGTGTAATTAACTTTTGAAATGGATAGATCTTTTTATTTGTAAATAAATAAATCGTATAATAAAATTTTATTAAAAAATTTATCATAATTAAAAATTTTATTCAAAAAAATTATAATAATTAACATAACTAGTTAAAATTTATAAAACGTAAATTTTATTTGTACATTACAGTGAAATGATACTAATACAGACATTTCGGTATCATGAGATCTGAAAAAAATAATATCATATTCACATATAAAACTTTTTCATTTACGTAATACAAAAAATCTGATGATTTTAGTTATTACGGTACAAAGTTACATTAATTTGAAAAAAAAAAAACTCTATATAAAATATATATATATATATATATATATATATATATATATATATATATATATATATATATATATATATAGAAAACATTATATAAATATTAATAAATTATATTTAAAAGTAGGAAGGTAGGACATATGTGACGTTGATCTGTGATGCAATGATGATTGGTGTTGATTTTTATGCAAAAAGGTTACGAAGCAAAGCCACCACCGTCCATTACCTCTGTTGCTTCTAATTCATGTCACGTTGAACCCACACTTTCTGCTTTCATAATAATTTTTATTTATATACAATAAGTAATTAATTTTTTTCTTTTCACCTATTCATGCGTGTACTGTTTCTTACTCTTATCACAGTCATTATTTACTACTAAATGCATTTTAAAATAAATAAAAAATTTCTTTTGAGCAAAATTAAACTCTTTATTTAGTTACATAAATATTTATTTAATATTAATGTACTTTTCAATTTTGTCACATTTAATAAGTCATTTAAAGGTTTAAAATCATGATGTTATGCTTTTTTTAAGAGACATGTTTAAATATGATAAATATTCTTAATTATGTCAAGCATAACCAAATTGTATTTACCTGGATTTATAAAATAATTGGTTTATGATATTTACTGTAAATTTACGATTTTTTTTATGATAATAGTAATAATTTATTATAAATAATGTAATAATTTTATGTAAGAAATACTAAAATAATTAATACGAATAAAAATGGTTAGAATATAATACGACATCGTATACACTATAAGAAAACGGTTGTTTAAGATCAATTTTTAACTACCAAATGAATTGGTTACTAATTGTGACCAAAATAGTCACTAAATTAAATTTTGGTTGCTAAATAACTATAAAATATAAGTAATAATTGAATTTAGTGACCAATTAAGTCAAATAATTGGTATCTAACATTAGCTACCAAGGTTTTAGTGACCTATACCATTATATTCTAAATTAGTCTCTAACTTAATTAGATATTAATTTATAATCTAATGACATAGGTCACTAAAACTTTAGTATCTAATGTTAAATATCAATTATTTGATTTAATTGATCACTAAATTCAATCATTATTTCTATTATGTAATTATTTAGCAATCAAAATTTAATTTGATAACTATTTTGGTTACAATTAGTAACCATTTCATTTGGTAGCTAAATATTGATCTCTAAATCTTGTAATGATATTTTATGATATGTAATATTTATTAATATTTATTAATTAATGTCATTTTGTTATTATTTTTGTATTATTGTAATATTATAAGTCTTATTGATCTATTGTCAGAAAAAAGGTCGATTAATAATATATGTATTTCAAAATAAATAAAAAATAGTATTAAAAATTAATATACTGTTTTCAATAAAATTATAATAAAATATTAATTTCTACTCATGCAGTAATACCAATAACAATATAGGAGACACAATTTTATAATAATAGCAACAATCCTAATTAATACTAAGTTTTTTTTATTGGTAAAGTGATTTCTATCACATTTAATTTCAGTTAAAAGTAAAATAATTAATATTGTCAACATGCAAGATAAAAATTATGAAGTCACTCCCATTATTCTTTCATCTATATAATGAATTGCGGATCAAAGTAACACAATAATCTATTTGAACTATTGTGGTGTTTTATTTTAAATAGATTTTCTATAGTTGTTTCATCCAATCTTGATAATGTTTTTCCTAGATTAATGGTGAAACAGATAATGAGTACGTACAATCACTTTGAACATGGGTTTCAAAATTAATATTATAGAAATACTAACTTTTTATATGATTTTTTTACAGAAACTTGGCACTACGTTTTTCCCTGCATGCATGTTATAAGTTTTTTTTTTTTTTTTTTGACAACTTTCATGCAAATTTGCGGCGGTAATTATATACTCTTATAATTAGGCTTTTGAAGAACCAAACTTAACTATTCAAACACAAGATTAGCTTTGGTAAGATTAATCGAAATTGAAGAAGAGTTTGGAACAGTTTCAATACTTGTGAACTATAATCGGAATTATCCAATGTGCTTGTAAAAAGCATTTCTGATGAAAATACCACTTATTTATTTTAATTTTTTTTAATGTTGGTATTTGACTATAAAAAGGTTTAGAGATATCTGTGAGTTTCGTTTTTTTTTTATACTTACTCGTATCATTTAATATTTATATGTTTAGGGTGCCTTAAATTCAATGTGACACTCTTTTATATTTATTATATGATTTGAATCACAATTTCTAACTACTCCAGACACATATAAAACTAATTTTCTCATCAATATCGTCACTTTGTTGTTGTTACCAACCATTCTGCCCAATCGATTTTTTTCTTTATTCATGGTCATACTTAATTAAAATTGAACACAGCTCAAATTAAAAATGTGATTTGAAATAATTTCTATTTAGATGAATTGAAAATAAAATTATAATTTGAAACTATAATTAAATTGATTCTAAGCATTAAAGGACTAAACAAAAATGAATTAAATTATGCATGAAATTATGTTCACATGTACTAATGATTAAATTACAAGTTGGTGAATTTAAAGCAAGATGAATTTGAATGATAAAAGAACTCATTCCAAATTTAAATTAAACTTTCATTAAACTAATAATATTTTTTCTAATTGGTTTAATTGTTTTTCATCCCTATTACACGCCACTTAATAACTTACATTTATACATCACCCATTGCTTATAAAATAGGACTAGTGTCTGACATATCAATCAACTAACCAACATTAATTTATTTAATAGTAGCAATTCTAATTCAAATTTAAACCAAAGTGTAGTAAGAGAAAAAATGCCTATAAATTGATCCTGTAAGGATTTGGATCAATCTTATTACATAAGAAGAATTATTACTTACTTATTATTCATTCTGTCTATGTGTGCGTTACTCTTCGTCTTATTTATTAGATATTCATAAAAAAAAAATCTGTAGATTTTCTTTATATTTGCGAGTATCTATAAATATTGTAAATATCTTTTTATTATAAATAAGTCGAAAAATAAATATAAGTTTTAAAAAATTAATCTGTTTAAAAATAACTTCAATTTCATATATTTAAGTGAAATATATAATTAATTAATTTCTAAAGAATTTTTTAATATTTAATATTTTTCTAATGATCAATAATTTTATTTTGTTCACTGTTTTTAAATATCTAAATAAAATTTACTAATAATACTTAGCAAGTAATAAATATTAACAATTTAAATATGATGATGTTATACGTATCTTATCAATAAATAATTAATTAAAATATATGTACTCATTATCTATCATTATCCATCAAATATATCTATTTAGCATTCATTACAAGTTTTACTTGCAATATTCTTTTGTACCTAATTACATCACTCAACGAGCATGTTGGATGAGTGAACCCCTATTTCAATCATTCCAAGATACAAGTTCTACATTACTATGATTCTTTTGACATTAATTTAGCATTTTAATAAAACAAAATGCCACAAATTTCGTTGTCCGAACATTTGACAATACTTTCCTAAAACACAGGAGATCGATATTCAACTAGTATTTGAATTATTAAAAATAATATGAACTTCGTCTTCCCACTAAAAAAGATATATAATCGCAGTTGTATAAAACTTACAAGCATAGTTGTTCAATCACGATGGATTCAACGTATTGAAGATACAAATGCGGTTGTACAACCATGATGGAAAATATAACATACCACTACGGTTCTTCAGAAACTGCGTTGAAAAATGGCTTATACTGTGCAAAAATAACAAAAACTGGAACATACCAGCGCGGTTGTAGAGGGAACCGGGTTGGTATGGCACATACAAACGTGGTTGTTAATAAAAACATCCCTACAGTTTTCAATATTAAATTATTTGTGGCTTATCGCGTCAACCGTGCTAGTATAGTTGTACTTAATTTCAAAAATGTCACTGCATTGTTTTTAATTGCGGTTTATTTTTAACTGCGATGATATCCCAGATATGTTTTTTCTTTGAAAATAGAAAACTGATTTTTATATGGTTTATTATTATTGAAGAACAAATTTACTTTAAAGATAAAGGGAGTAACGTTTATCAAGAAGTGGAATTTAAGTCTAACTTAACCTTATAAAATATTATAAACTATTGAAAGACCTCGTCTCTAGTCGATGTGGGATCTCTAACATACCTTCTCATGTCGAGATTGCTCAATTTATTCGTGAGACTATATTTTTTAAGGGTAGTCCGGTAGTGGCCTGACAGTAGGTGGCCTGATAGGCCCAATAACCGTGTTATGATAGACTCTTATACCATATCAATAAATGAAATTTAAGCCTAACTCATTTGACTTGTAAAGTGAGATTTGTACCCATATTATAAATTATTGAAAGACCTCATCTCTAGAGATCTCCAACAACATTAATGTAAGTTTAAACTTATAAAGTGATGTTTGCACCAATATAATAAACTATTGAAAGACGTTATCATCTCTAATAAATGTGAGATTTCAAATAACGTTGATGTAAGTTTTAGACTTTAAAGGATTTATAGAGAGTTTATTTATTTTCTTTTAAAAAAATTGACGTAATATGTAAGATTTGGTGTATTAAGAATCAAAGTAAAAGAGTATTTTGAAAAAAAAAAGTAAAAATTATTTTTTACGTCGACTTTGTAACCATCAATCTATAATGCAGGTGCTCTCTACAACATTTGAATTTTCTACAGAATTATACAAATTGTTTGTGCAAAAATAAATTATCTTGAAAATGTTTTCAAATATTTTACTTGTACAGATTTAAATTACAATGTTTTAAAATTGCGACAAGAATTTGTAAGCTGGTTATATTAATAATCGACTAAAAAAATACTCTTCAAATGGGTCGATAAAAATCGGAATAAAAGATTCACATTTTTCTAAAGTCTTTCTAACTGGATTTGTTAATATTTGATAAAAAAAATACTTTTTAAATTGATTCAAAATATATCAAGCGTCTTAACATTTTATCATTGTACTTAAATTTTACATACATATATAATATATAATATATAATATATAATATTAGAAATCACTTTTAAGCTTAACATGAATTTTAAATTTAATTCAATTTTACAAAACTGAATTTTAAATTTAATGTGGACTCTAGGATTTGTAATTATTTATAAAGTATTGAAAAATCTCGATGTAAGATCTCTAACACCTTCTCACGCTGAGACTCTTCAATTCGAGCATTAAACATTTATACATTTATATGCAAGGGTGGTCCGATAGTGACTCGATAGCGGGTAGTCCGATAGACTCAAAAATCTTGTTAGGATAGATTATGATACCATATTAGACTTTAAGCCTTACTCAACCTTACAAACTGACTTATAAAATAAGATTTGCACCCTCTTATAAACTATTAAAAAATCTCGGTTGTAGTCTACGTGTGATCTCTAATATATAAAACATATTATTATATTTTATTATTATTCTTATTATAATTATAATTATTATGATTAATAATAATAATAAATATATTGATAATTATAATATTGTTAATAATATTTATGATAACAATAATAATAATATAAATAATAATCATAATACATACAAATCTATATTCCCATGAATATTGATTTTAATTATGAATTTAAATATGTATGTAAAGTTGATTTTAATTACATATTTAGAAATGTATGTTAAATTGATTTTACATACAAAATTTTATTTAAATGTACTATTTATATATAAATCACATTTTTTTAATATAATATTCCAATTTTAAGGATATAAATACGTAAGTATCCTATGATAAGAGTGATGAAATTCTAAATACTAATATATATTTTATCTTATAAACCGATAATTGATTTGACTCTCCAAATATTTAGAAGTATCTCATGCTGATAGGAACGTCTGAATTCATAATTGAGACCTGAAATTCACCAAGATTAAGAAAAATGTGATAGAAAAAACAAGACTAACTCAGCTACTGGAAATCAATCAATGATGCTATCTCAACTTTGGATGAACGGACTAATTGAAAATATGTTTATTTTTTATTCTAATAAAACATTATCTCCTTAGAAAACTTATTATTCTTCTTTCTACTCCACAATTATTTTATTGTAAACCTCTCTTGAGAAATTATGCAATTAACAAAAGCAATATGATATTAAATAAAGAGAGTGAAAATAATTTAAAAATAAGATATGGTATTATTATGTTTTTGTGTGGATCGACGTTAGGTTAACCTCAGGCTCACGCACGCCACGCTGCACGCCTTTCGTACGATGCTGACGCTCATCTCTTTGTCAATTCCATTCATTACAAAACTATACAACAAATCTCCCCTATCCCATCACAAACATAGTTTCTTTTTCTTTTCTTTTCTTTAATTTTTAATATTAATATCAACTACTTTTACTTAATTTCATTTTCCTAATTCTTTCAATTTTTTTATTAATTTATGTACTCCATGCTTAATTTATGTTAAATGAGACTGGGCTCGGTGCATGGAAAGAAATATCTGTTAAGAAAATTAACTCTATTATACGGTAGATAAAATTGGAATGAACAAAATTAAGGACTATATATAAACCAGGGTGTGTAATTTAATTAACACGAGATTTTTTTTTAATTTAACGGGTTTAAATTTCAAATTACAATGACGTTAAATATTTAATGAAAGAAAATAATTATAGGGTGTCGGTTAAATATGAGTTAGACAAGCAAATGGTCACACCAATTCTTTTTTTAATATAATCGATCATGTAATATATGTATGTATAAATAAAAAAATATTCGTCTTGAAATAAAACCATGACGTAAAATTAAGTTTTCTAAAATCAAATAACTTATATTTATTATTTTCTTTTATGTGTTTATTTCTCCATCGTTCAAACAGTTCAAAAGAATACATTGTATAAACTAAAGTTCGTGACTTTGTCTGCAATTTTAATCTTGTTCCGTACAAGTCGGCAGGTTACTAAATATCTTTCATAAACGGGAATCTACTCACTAATTAACCATATTTAACAGCACCTATTCTTTCACTAATTAATTAATTAAATTAATTAATCCCATATTATATAGGAGAATGGTCCGCAAAACCTAATTAAAGATTTAAGATTACATATGGGTGGGTACGAGTTCACCGCAGAAGCAAAGCGGTGTGTTAGCTAAAGCAACATAATTAAGTGGTATTAGGGATTTGTAAGTTAATGACAGGAGATTAATTTAATGAGGCTTTTTGGGATTGGGAAACGTCGATATCGGATTAACAATACAACAATTGAGTTTTTTTCTTATTATTTTATTTTTTTCAGTGTTAATTTATTTGAGATATGTTTCTATCTGTGTTGTGCTGTGTGGCCATGGGTGGCCCCTTTGTCTTTAGGCATTAGATTCTAAAGTGAAAGTTAAACCCCACTAAACCATGTTTTGCTTTACCCTAATTATGAATTTCCAAATTATTGGAAAAAGGTTGCCCTAAATTCCTTATGAAAGAGATTCACTCCTACGAACATAAATAAAAGTCACTTTAGGGAAACTCATCTTGCTTTGAACATGAACAATTTTCAAAATAGTTGGTCTCATAAATGATATAAAAATGTTTAGAAAGTGAAAACTAAAATGGGTTGTTCTTAAAAAGCTAAGAGGCACGCTTGATTTTAAAACAGAAAATATGGTATCAATTTCATCTTTGAAGTATTATCTTCTCTCTTCAATAGCTTTGATGTAATTAAATAGCTAATATCTCAAACATTAGAAATTCTTAACTATATTTTAGATACATCTAATTTAAGTTTAAGTTTTGAAATTCGAGATTATTTTTCTTAATATCTATATTTTAAAAGAGGGCTTAGTTTAATTTATCTGTTAAAACATTTTATATGTAATATTATCAAAATGATCATTTTTTAAGAAAATGAAAGTGTAATGATATTTAATGATAAGAATACAAACTTTAGAGTAAATTATTATATAAAAAAGGATACACCGCTTAGTTATATAAGCGAAATATTTAAAGATATTTAGTGTATAGGGATTAAAAGACACTTTTTTTTTTAAATTATGATAATTTAAGGTTGAAAGACAAAAAGATTATCTTAAATTTGAGACCTATTAAAAATAATTGTAAATAGTTTTATACATAATAAAGAATTCTTCGAAGGGATATCGAATAACTTAAATGCATTAATACTAAATTTAAAGATATATTGAATGGAGGTTAGGAACTGTTGGAACTCTATTTTACATTAATTTTATAAATTTTTGAAGTGTATGACGAAATTAGTAGATATTCCATACTTAAAAGAGTTGTTTGCATAATTATATTATTTTAGGAAAAGAGCAATAGTTGAGGAATAGTGGGTTATTTAAAGAAAAGACACTTACCTTACCAAATAAAAAGAACTACAGTTTCAACAGGAGGTTCTTTTGGGGTGCATGATGGTGTGTAAACACTGTTGTATTGTGATGATTAATTGACCAAACCCTCTGCTACTTTTTCTGACACGTTTTTACTGCTTCAGACTGTGCCTGTAATTTGTTTCCCACAAAATTTTGCTCCTCAATGACCTGTTTTCTATATATCCATATATCATTAATTATTGGTATTTCATATCAGAAAAATGAAGTTTTTTTCAATTAAAATGGACATTCTAATGTCAGTTCAACGCAGTTTAGGACCATCTTTTGCAAGGGAAATGACAGTGTCAAGCTGGACCATAGGACCTATACTTGATGAATTTGGACTCATAATTATGGGTGAAAAAGGAGAAAGTAAACGTGGAGTCCAGGTTATAATCTTTATTTCGTTTTACTACATGGAATTTTAATCTAAGAAATTGTGTGTAAATGAATACAAATAAAATGAAGGGTAAAAGAAAGACCAATGATAAAATTAGGTCATTGAAGAACTTTTAGTTTAAATACAAGAATAACATTACCTTAGCCTATATAAATAGGAGGAGTGGTCACAAAAAGCTAGAGACAAAAAAAACATTCCATTATTAATCTAACCTTTGTCTACTATTCTTATTGAAGCCTAGGTTATTGATGAATCTGATAAAGAACATTCTCCCTAGTTTCAATCTCTCTCTTGCTACTTCCACTCTTCCTTTTTCTTTCTCTCTCTTTCAACCACGTCTTTTTTTGTATTTTATTGTATTTTGTTTTTCTTTGTATCTCATGCATATAAATCATTATCATAATGAAGTCTATGCCGAACCATTCTTGTTGTAGTACTTGTATTACTTCTCGTTGGTTGCACTGTCTTGCTATTTGTATCTTGTGTAACTTCTCAAGCTTTGAGCTTCCTTTTACTTTTGTTTCGCTCAATCATCACACATCAAACTCCTTCTAACTTCATCATCCTTGAAATCTCTTTCTTTTGGGCATGGAATTCAACAAGTTCAGAATCAGAAGCTATGAGGGGCAATACGATAGGGCTCAAGTGGAAGATCTTGAGAGAAGATGCGAGGTAGGGCCATCAGAAAGCGTGTTCCTCTTCACAGACACTATGGGTGACCCCATTTGTAGGATTCGAAACAGTCCAATGTACATGATGCTGGTAAGTTATATACATACCATGTCAGCCACTATAAGGCACTAACTTCATGGCTTCAAAACTTTCTTTTTCTTCTTCTTATTATATTATCATGATGTACGTGCCACAATTTAATCTTCTGTGTCTTTCTCCTCTTCTTGTTCTTCTCCTTATTCCTATTCTTCTTGTTTGATCATCATGTGCACCACTAACTGCTAAATTTGGTGGTAGGTGGCAGAGTTGGAGAATGAACTGGTTGGTGTGATTCAAGGGTCTATAAAGCTGGTGACGGTTCACGGTCATCCTCCAAAGGATTTGGCAAAGGTAGGGTATGTCCTTGGCCTAAGGGTATCACCCCATCACCGAAGAAAAGGGATTGGGTCAAGCCTTGTGAGAAGGCTTGAAGAATGGTTCACTTCCAAGGATGTGGACTATGCATATATGGCAACAGAAAAAGACAACCAAGCCTCGGTTAGTCTCTTTATGGACAAGTTTGGCTACACCAAGTTTAGGACTCCAGCTATTCTTGTGAACCCGGTGAACCATCATTGCTTTCAAGTATCATCCAACATTGAGATAGCAAGGTTGAAGGTTGACCAAGCTAAATACCTCTATAGAAGATTCATGGGGTCCACAGAGTTTTTTCCAAATGACATAGGCAACATACTTAGGAACAAACTAAGTTTGGGGACATGGGTGGCCTATTTGAAGGGAGATGTTGCTTGGGGGGATTTTGGGTCAGATGGACAAGTCCCTAATAGTTGGGCTATGCTGAGTGTATGGAACAGTGGGGAGATATTCAAGCTAAGGCTAGGGAAAGCGCCTTTTTCTTGCTTGTTATGCACCAAGAGTTGGTGGTTGATTGATAAAATCTTCCCATGTTTGAAATTGCCAACCATACCTGATTTCTTCAACCCATTTGGGTTCTATTTCATGTATGGGGTGCACCATGAAGGCCCATTCTCAGGGAAGCTAGTGAGAGCCTTGTGCCAATTTGTACACAACATGGCTGCTGAATCCAATGATGAGAATTGCAAGCTCATTGTGACTGAAGTTGGAGGAAGAGATGAGCTCAACCATCACATTCCACATTGGAAATTGCTCTCATGCCCAGAGGACTTGTGGTGCATAAAGCCATTGAAAAATGAAGGAACAAATAACAAGTTCCACGAGTTAACCAAAACCCCACCAACAAGAGCTCTTTTTGTAGACCCAAGAGAGGTTTAATGCATGATCTCAGAAAATACATATACTAAAAAAGTAATAAAAGGGGTGACAAGAAAAAGCTTTGAAAATATCTTCACCTTAATTTTCTTTCTTTTCTTTCCTTAGCTTTCTCTAAGAACCAAAACCCACCTCATGTATTGTGTGATAAGTCCATCCATCTCTCTTGGTGGGGGTTTTTCTCTAGTTCCTTTCACATCGGTGACACAAAATCTCAAAAGATATCCATAATTTTGGTGCCATACTTTGTGTCCTTCTTAGCAATGCCAATCTTGTGCATTATGACTCTGACTAATCAGTCACCATGGTGGTCCAAGCTTTGTTCCATCCCCTCAGGTAAAATTTTTAGCTGGACCCTCCTCGCTCACTTTGTCGCATCGCATTGGGATATGATCTCCATAAGATTATAAGAAACAGTACACCAAATCAAAATACAATATCCTACATATTTTTATAGCATTACGTTCTTATAGAAGCGTTTAAATAAAGGAAAAAAAGAAAAAACCTAACCAGCTTTTGAGTTCTAGGCAAGGAAAATAAAACATTTTGTAATTACAAAAACACTATTTACACTAATGGAAACATCGCGCATCAGAAAAATAATTATCCGAACGTTGTCGCAGTAAAGATAGAATTATAAGAAGATTATATACATGAAAAAATTATTCAAATTGATACCACTTTTATATATTAATATAGATAAAAGAAAGTGCACTGTAAATATTTGTTTTTAGCACAACTGAAGTTCATATATCAAATGATTGCATTCATTATTTTACCTGCAACTAATTAAAAAAAAACATGTCTTTATTGACTATTTTATTTTTAACTAAAGAAAATATCTTTAAATAAAAAGAGAAACACTAATAAAATAAAACTAAGCATCGGAAATAAGAGAGTTCATTTTAATCCCATTCTCATCTACTCTTTCTAACCAAAACTGGTAGAGACAAATATATGTGTCCACTACTTTTAATCTCATTATCATCTACTCTTTCTTAGAGAGCATGAGAGAGTAATTCATTTCAATTTGAAGCAATATATACACACTAACTGTGGCCACTTGGATTGAAATTTTGGGGAATATGGCTTCTGAATGTGACACTCTTCCATGGATTGGTGCATTTCTTACAGATGGAAAGATGACGTGTTGCCATAAATAATGATCTCCATTATCAAATCTTCTGCATTAATAATTAGTGATGGAGATACATTCCAGCCATTAGGAGATGAATTTAGCTTCTTTATTATTATGATTATCAAAATATGTACAGTACAGAACCCAAGAACTTAGCTCAAAATTTGTCCTTCACACTTCACAACATCCACATCTCACCATACACATTTTATGCTTTTTTTTTCAGTTAAAAGAAGATAGATTATTAATAATTTAACACCACCAATCATAGAACTTGTACACTAATTATTTTTTATATAAATTATTCATTACAAATAATCCCGACTGAAAGGTGTTTACCTGCTATTGGGTAGTTTAAAAAAATGGTAGTTTGAAACTACTGCTTAAAAAAAACTTTCATTTGATATTTTTTTATTAATAAAATATTATATATTAATAAAATAATAATATATTTTAGTGTTATATGGATGTGGAGAGTGAACACTAACACTATCCTAAAAAATACATAATTTTTTCTCATAAATCAAAGAATTTTTTGGACACATTTTTTAACATTTATAACATGATTTATGTGTGATACTGTAACATCCCACAAATATAACTTCTATTTGATTAGCTAAGATAACACGTTTATACACATTTTACAGTAATATCTAGTTAACAAGCATCAAAATACAAAATCATGCTAAACTGTCATTTTAAAACATGTGTACAAAATCATATACAAGTTTTTCAAAATAAAGTACTATCCCTATAACTATCAGCATCACTCGCTCAAGTGATCCTCTACAGATCCATCTGCAATACCATTTGTTCCCGTGTCAAAAACACGATCATCACACACAGATATGAAAACACAAACACAACAAAATAAAGAGTAAGCTAACCAATTTTAACCAATTCTAAGTCATTAAATCAAATGTCAGTTTTAACACAATACAATCATCTCAGGATCATCCATCTCAGTCAATTAAATGAAATTATTACAATAACAAGACACTGGCATACTACAAACTTGACTCTACTTCCGAGACTTGTGCATTGAATAGACCCCGAGATATGCACCTGTCATACATCTCCAAACTATGAATCCACAAAGCCCTCACACAAATGAATCATCAATCAATCATGTATGACAGGGTTAGTCCCCCTGAGACTTTCCCTGAGGCTTCAAACCTCCTTCGAGTCTCACCAGCTAGTAATGATCATCTATTTGATTTCTATTACTAGTAGAGTCAGGATATCAATCGTTATTGATCAAATCCTTAAATAATGCACTTTCTAATTAACCTAGACACGGGTGTTTTCTTTCCTGAAAACACTATGTCTAGGCCTTTGCCAACTTTATCAACACTTTTAACAATATCACATCACAATATAAATCTTTACTCATGCATTCACTCACTTTTCAATCTCAATCTCAACATTTAAAGAAATCACTAACCATCAATACAATTAAACTTAGATTATTAATTTATCTATTTTATTAAATTCATATATTGCATTACCAAAGAATCAAACCATCCAAAACAGAAAGCCCCCGCCTAAAAAAAAATAATTTTTTTTTGGGTTTCGCTTGAGCGAGAATCCCTCTCGCTTGAGCGAGATTAGTCTAGAGAGCATCCCAAGAGCATCTCAGTTCTAGGGACATTCTCGCCTGGGCGAGAAGACTTCCTCGCCTGAGCGAAATATATCTCGCTTGGGCGAAACTGGACCCAAGAGCACATCTCAGATCTTCAAGTAAACTCGCCTGGGCAAGAATGCTCAGCTCGGGCGAGTTATGCAGAAAACAGAGAATTCACATATGAATATAACAATTTCTACTACCTCAGAGCTACCATACATGCCGCAGATGACTAAAATAATAAGAATCAACATGTTTATACAATAAATGGTCTACCCTAAAACAGAATACCAACTCAACAAATCAACATCCATTAAGTTCACACAACTATCTCATACATGCAACAATCAAATCAACATTAATCCAATAATTCAGACCTGCAGAAAACTTTACCAAATGCAAATTGTATAACTACTACAATCACTAACTTTTATATCCAAAGCTTAAATTTGTAATTCAGACAAGCACAAATTTCAGGTTAGCTTCCCTTACCTTAATCGTAGTGAAAGTTCTCTCTAACACTCCCAAAAACTTAAGATCCTCAAGAACTCCAGTCTGCACCAAAGGACCTCTGATCAACGATCAGACTAACACACTAGCAAACTGAGCTCACAGAGGCACATGGCTCAAAGACCAATGTAAGCTCAGTAAGCAGAGGAAAAATGAAAACCTAAAACTGGCTCTAAGGGAAGGGGGCAAAAAATGAACTTACTCTAACGGAGGTTCTGATCGGATAAACTTGCTCTGTTCTTCACCACGAGTCCAATGGTGGGCTCCACTCGAGAAACTGATGAAAGATGGATGCGGAGGCTAGAGAGAAGTCAAAGGAAAGAAATGGGTAGAGGTTTAGAGAGATGGTGGCTTAAGTGAAAATGAGACTTGACTACTAGCTTTTTCTATAAATACTTGTTTTCAGTTTAATAATAAAATAATCAGGTGCTCATTCCACTTTTACTACTTCTACTAAATGACAATTTTCTAAGTTGTTACAGATACTATTTTAAAATTCTGCATTAACATGTATTGGAGGGTAATGTAGGACCGGTTAATTACAAAGTTTAATTTATTTAAGAGAGGCGTGGATGTGGGCAATCTGATGTGTCCTTTGTGTCTAGACTGTGAGGAAACAGTAAAATATTTATTTGTAACTTGTAAGGTGTGATGCAAATAGTGTGAGATGCATGTGATTAGCGGGTTGGAATAGAAGCAAGCAAGCATGAACACCTTGATTTACATATGCTGAGTTTTCATTTGTTGAGACTGAATTTGAAAGTAAATAAAGCATGGAAAGGGATGTCGATAGTCATAGTGTCAAAAATATGAAATTATAGAAATAAGGTAATGTTTAGAAACAAAAAAGTAGATGATATAGAAATATTTTGTCAAATACAACTAAAATGCTGGTCATGGGTAAAACATAAAAAATCAAATACTTATTTCTTGTACTCTGATTTAACATGTCTGGATTGAGAGTTGGTTAGAGGTGCCACAATGTTAGAAACTAATCAAGAAAAATGGTCTTAGCTAGGGTATGTAGGATCTTTTATTGGCAAGTATACACATGAAGAAACATGAAAGCACACACTAAGAGCGTGGTGGTCATCAAACAAGCAAAGGAATGGAATACTTAGCCCTGACTGGTTTTACTAGAAACGAATACAAAAAACTACAGAAGCTATAACAACACTAAGATAAAGATGTTTGGTTTCGAAAGGAGACATCCCTCGCAGATGGAATTAGATTGTACATTGGAGAATGAATAGTCTATAAAATATTATTGTTTGTGCATGTGATTAAACATACTCAATGTTATCGGTATTCCTAGCACTTACAATCAGGTTTTCAGAGAAATTCTTATATTGGTGAGTTTGTTTGTATGTATGGTATTATCATTAAGAATTCCTGGATATATTTGGCTAAGTTATATGTAATTTATTAGGTGAGTTCAAGATAGAAATTGCACATAAATGCAGTTGGTAATTATATTGTATTCAATTGAATTAGATATATATAAAGGGTTGGAAGGTCTCTAAAATATTCTATCTTGTTTAATTTATTTTTGACCTTAAAAGAATCTATTTATAAATGTGATTTAACCCTTTGTCTTCTTTGCCATCCATAAAAGGATTTAAAGAAGTTAACAGCAGTGTGATTACTTATTTTGACTGTATAAAAAGAACTTGATTTTGCATTAGAGACATGATCCTGACCAAATGACTCATTCCATTATATATGTTCATTCATACGATTTTAGGGTTCCAACAGCAAAAGCCTGATAAGTTAAAGTGGAATTGGGTGTAATAATCAGATGTGCACGTAGTTTGACTCATGACGAGCAAGATCATAACATGCACACTTTTTAAAACAAGAAATTTTGCAGTGCACTGTTATTCCTGTGAAAGAATTGCCATTATGATGTTGAAGACAACATCTGAGAGGGAAAACCAAATGGGTCGCTTCCATTAATAAATAAGGTCAAGGTCTGCTGCTAGCAATCAAAGGATACCAATCAAGCAAAGGGTTAAAAAATCGTCTTAATATCATAAAGCATCTAAATGCTTTCCCTTTTCGAATAGCTTCCAAAACCCTAATGAAACCCTTTGCTTCCTTAAAACTTCGCTATCAAATATCAATTCGGATAACCCTAGTTTTCAATATCTTACGTTTAGGTAATTGTCATCATCAGATAATCTATTCCATCGAATTGCTAAGTTCTGCAGTATCTTATGCCTAAACATTTATATCAAGAAGTAGTCGTGTCTTTTGTCCTCATCTTTTTGTTTGACACCCCAAATGTTTTTAACTATATTTGTAGTTTTTGAGATTTAGAATGAATTTTCGGTTTTAGTTTTTTTGTATTAAAACTATTTTAATCCATTAAACTTTACACATAATTTAGAGGAAGGAAAATCTAGGTAGCTCAAAATGCTAGCCTACGTATTGATCATTGTATTCTTCATTTTTCCTTCTTTAGGTTCATGAATATCCCATTCGATCATTTGAATAATATATGTTATCAAATGAAGGAAGAAGGACCACAAGACAACAAAAATAATGGCTCAAACAACTTTAAACTCAAAAAAAGAAGAAAAAGGAACAAAAGTTTGGGTAGGGAATATGATGCTTTTGTATGAATCCGATGACAAACAACCCAACCAACAATTTTGCCTATTCACGCAAGCAAACATTATATTGCAGCCTCCACATAGAAAAAATAATAATAAATAATAAAGCTCTGTTTGGTGTAGATATTATTATTATTTCCCAAAGGCCATTGATAAACGAGTAAAAAGTTAAAGATGTGATCTCTGTACTCCGTACTAATTTAACTGCTTCCATTGCTTTTGATGTGCCCTATGTTATTGCTTTACAAGTTCAACCCCCTTTTCCTTTATGTCATTCTTCTTAAATTTGTTTATCACATTTAGTGGAATTTTTATACATATTTAAATTTTGTTTTCATGTACATACTCGAATACAATTTCCCCCTCTTAAAAAGCATTACGTAAACTACATATATAGTGATGTATTTTAAGTCTTAATACATAATAAAGTATAACAATATATTTACGAGTTATAATATCTTGACATTATACACAAGAAAATATATGCTTGGACTCACTCAAGGATGAATTTGTGGGAGAACATGGATTTAACAGAAAAAAGAGTAGAAAGTTAATTTGTTTGAATTAAGAGGAAGACACAGTGAAAAGTGAAAAAAAATTGAAGGAAAAGTTTATAAAAACGTGAGTGGTGTAATATGTATGGCTAATAACAATTTTTTAATTGATAAAATTGTAAAATTATAATTTTTTTATGGTTAAAATTATTTTAAAAAGAAATATGATTACTTATTTGTACATGGAACTCAAGTGTAATTAAAGACATTATTTCATCTACAGCTTATAAACTCAGTTGAATAAAAAAATATGAATTATATGACATAGTGGATACATGTAAAATTGTTGGAAATGAATTTGATAAAATTAAATAAAATTGGAATATAAATAATTGTAAGAGATTTAAGCAAAAATTTAAATTTCATAAAATCGAAATTGATGTACAAATTTTATGGCTAATTAATATTAAACATACAATTGTTCAATACAACATGATAGAAAAAGATAGTTTAATTACAATAATTAGGAAAAAAACAACAATCATATGATGATAACTATCATTTGAAAGAGTCTTGGAAATCATCAAATTTTTAGTCAATTTTTGGATAAATCCTTTCAAAACCTCTATTGACATTGATATTTAAAATATTAATCATGTCTATAACTCTTGAATATCACTTCAAGTTTATGAAAGTGTTTGTAAGAACGGTTATAAAGTATTTTAATGGGTAAAGAAATTTAGATTAATTAGTACTATATCAAAATTAAACTAAATAAATGAAAAATTATGTTCTTATATTATAAAACAATTTTATAGTGCTATTCAATTATTAATAAATAGATATTATGTAAAAGTTTACTCATTTTTTAGGGTATGTTTGGATTTGAGGATAGATTTAAGAGAATGGAAAAACATAGATTTGAGGTGAAAGTGGGTGAAAAATATTTGTCTTTGGATTAAGAAAAAGATAATGAGAAATGAAACGAAAATTTATAAAAATTTGTGAATGTCGTGATATGTATGATTGATAAAATAATTTTTTAATAAATAAAATTATAGTTAAAAATTAATTTAAAATTAATTATAATTAATTTGTTAAGTGTGATTAATGAATTATTTTTTTAATTAGTGAAATTATAATATTATTAATTATTTTAAAATAAAAATTAAATTATTATTATTAATTATATTATTATTATTTTATAAATTCATTTTGATTATTATTATAATTATAATTTTATTATTATAATTTTATAATTATAATTTTATTTATGATTTCATTATTATTTTATTATTATACTTAAAATCATTCGCGGTTTCTTCACACATCTTTGCTATATTATAAAGAAAGTCTATAGTTCAATTTTCTCCTCGTTCTCCACTTTTAAATAATTTTATTTATTAAAATACGGGGCCTTTTTCTTTTTTTTTTTTCGTTTCAGCTATGTGTAACTTTCCGCTTATATCTTTCTTAGGAAGCAAATTAGGCCTTATAATAATAATGTAAAAATTTATAACATTCAATATTGGTAATTTATTATCAGTAAAAAAAATATACATAAAAGTAGTTAGTTTTTTTACAAACCATCGTATCAATAACAATATTTTATTCTTACTCCACCACAATATTAATCAACCAAAGTATATAATATAAGTGAAAAATAAAATAAAATATTGTTTTCAAAACATTAATTAAATAGACACATTCATAATTCATAATGCAACACCCCAAAACTAATAATATGTGTAAAGCTAACATGCTAACATTCTACTAATTATAATTATGATTCATCAAACATTCTGTAATCTTTTAAACTAAAGTATTTCAAAATTCTACCTTCAGAATTCTACTAACATACAATTACAAAATATCTCCAAAATTGTTTTCAAATTTAGCTTATGTCTAAAAACACCACTCATTCCAAATAATCTTCCACAGATTCATCTGCAACACCATCTGCTCCCGTGTCAAAAACACAATCATTGCAGACAGATATCAAAACACAAGTACAACAAAATAAAGGGTAAGTTAACCAAATTTTTAATAATACTAAGTATTTCAATTCAAACACAAAGATTAACACCACTCAAGTCTTTCATTTAGTTACATGCACCATCCACAATATAAGACACTGACACACTACAAATTTGACTATACTTTCCGGAAGATTCGTGCATTGAATAGACCTCTCGAGATATGCACCTGTCATACATCTCCACGCTGTGAATCCACACAGCCTCCACACAAATGAATCGTCAATCATGTATGACAGGGTTAGTCCCCCTGAGACTTTCCTGACCAGCTATGTTTCAAGCTGCAGTCACCCAGTTCAGGCCTCATTTGACTCTCACCTCCTAATAATAATCATCTATTTGAATCATACCACTAGTAAAGTCAGGATATCAATCGTTCACCCGATCCTTAGACAATGCACTTCCTAACTAACCCAGACACGGGTGTTTTCTTTCCTGAAAACATTATGCCTAGGCCTTGACCAACTTCATCAATACTCTATCAATATCACATCATAACATAGATCTCTACTAATGCATTCAATCAGTTTTCAATCTCAATCTCAATCTAAAAAAAATGAAAGAAATACCTAAATCATCAATACAATTAAATTTGAATTATCGATTAATCTATCTTATTAAATTCATGCATTGCATTACAAAAGAACCAAACAATCAAAATAGAAAGCCCTAAAAAAAATATTTTGTTTTTAGTTTAACTTGGGCGAAAATCTAGCTTGAGAGAGAATCCCCTAGCCTGAGCGAAAATTCTCTCGCTTGGGCGAAAACAGTCCAGAGAGCACACTTGCTCCAGGGCCATTCTCGCCCGGGTTAAACTACCTTTATGCCTGGGCGAAGCGCTCCTTGCCTGGGCGAAATTGGACCCGAGAGCACCTCTTAGGTTTCCAAGTGACTTCGCCTGAGCGAGATTGTCTAGCCTGGGCGAAAAAGGCAAAAAAAACCAGCGGTATCCACTACCTCAGAGTTAACATGCATGCCTGAGATGACCAAAATAATAAAAATCAGCACGCTTATACAATAAATGGTCTACCTCAGCACATAATACGAACTCAACATATCAACATCCCATCAAGTTCACACAACTATCTCATCCATGCAACATTCAATTCAACATTAATCCAACATTTCAGACCTACAGGAAACTTTACCAGATACAAATTGTATAACTACTATAATAATTAACTTCTCTATTCAAGACTTAAATGTGTAAACCAAATAAGCACATACTTCAGGTTAGCTTCCCTTATCTGAATTGCAGTTGAAATTCTCTATAACAATTCCAATAGCCTAAGGCCCTCAGGAACTCGAATCTGCATCAAAGGACCTCTGATCAATAATCAAACTAACGACTAGGAAGCTGAGCTCACAGAGGCACCATCTGATGGCTCAGAAGCCACATGCAAGCTCAGTAAACAAAAGAAAGTGAAAACCTAAAACTTACTCTACTGAAGATTCTGATCAGGTAGACTTGCTCTGTTCTCCGCCACGAGGCTCCGCTCGAGAAACTAATGGAAGACAGACACACGAAGTCTTAGAGAGAAGTCAGAGAAAAGGGAGGTCAGAGGTTTTTAAAGAGATGATAGCTCAAATGAAAATGAGACTTGACTATTAACTTTTTCCATATAAATACATATTTTTAATTTAATAATATAATAATCCGATAATTATTTCACTTTTACCTTTTCTACTCAGATATTATTTAGGTTGTTACACATCATACCAATAATGCATAATGCATTCAACCAAGAATCTCAAATTCGGGACATATATAATCGATTTTTATTCAATATGATTGGTTCATGTCCCACTAAGTTGCTACTATGAAATCCAATAAATAACATATTTTAACCATGAATTTACCAGAGGACCACCGCATGTATGAACAACAAATGGTGATTAAAACTTATTTGTCGATGATTTATGCAATGAACCAAGCACATGATGTTTGAGCCACGTAAAACACCATACCAACGTGTTCCTTCACCAAAGAATCTCTACATGCAAGAATCTTTGCCTTACATGTCAAAAAAAAAAAAAAAACAGAGACAATTCAACAATTTTACACTTATTCACATGACTTTCTCTTCACACTTGCGAAAGCCCAGAACTACACTTTCTCCACGATTCCTTAATTTCATTTTCTTATTACCTGACCCAACTTAAAATGACATCCTTAAATCAATCTTCACATATAACATTCCCCTTTGTCGTAACCGGGACGACGAACATAAAAAAGTTTTAAAGTTTAATAAAACAGAGGAGTCGCCACCATAATTTATTAAAGGAAAAACTATGGAAAAACCAAAAAAAACTCGGATAAGGCAAGTTCACGAAATCGGATTTAGAGTCCGGGAGTCAGTTACGTGTGGGGAAGGTATTAGCACCCCCACAACGCCCGCCTTAAGGCGGTACCTTTAATTAAATAAGTAAAATAAAAAATGTGGTTTTTTTCAAAATATTTTATTTTTTCCCAAAAAGAATGCAATGCAAATGATAACAAAGAGAATATATTATTTTTTTAAGGGGGAGCCCGACAAGGATTTGACCTCGCTCCTACGTATCTCTATCAAGGATAGAGAATCAGGGTTACGTAATTCTTTTTTGATAGAATTGTCGGTTGGTTTGATATTTTGAAATTTTTGAAAGCTTGAGAAGGCTTGGGTCTGGAAGTAAGGGAAATGAATGTTGTCAATGCCAGGTTTAAAGCCTGGGCTTTGGGTAAAGTGCCAAGTTTAAAGCTTGGGCTTTAGTAAGATCATATATGCAAAATGGAAATTCTTAGTTTAGGGGTAGTTTCGGAATTTAGAGAAGTGTAGGTGTATAGCCTAATTAACGGGGGTGTAGGAAATAATCCCACCAATCAAAACTTAACTTATGATCAAGGGTATTCTGGTAAATGTGAGGAACTGGGGGTATATACAGGAATACAGGGGGTGCAAAGAGCGACTCCACTGATCAAAAACCCAAACAAAAACCAAGGGCATTTTAGGGAATAAGAAAACGCAGGTGCAGGCGTCAATGCAGAGGTGTAGAAAGCGAATCCACTAATTGGGAATACCATGGATAAGGGCATTTTGGGAATTTTGGATAGGCACAGGTGCAGATTCAATATGTGGGGTGCAGAGGGCACCCCCACCAACAACCCACTAGGGTTTGGAGACCCCTTGGGCGTTGTGGCAACGTGGTGCGCCTGAGGCAAGAAAAATCATGGAGGCGACGGCAGAGATTGAGGTGGCTCGGGTGGAGGTGGCCGCCTAGGGAGCGGCGGCGACGGCGAAAGCCACCAACGGCGGTGGCGACGAAGGGAGTTTGTCAACGGCTATAGGGATTGACAATGGCAGTGACGTGAAGGCGACGGCAACATGAAGAAGAAAACATGACGGTGATTCCTATGAGCGGTGCGAGCTTCGTGGAGGTGCATGGCGATGGTGGGGGGTTTCGAACGTGAGGAAGACGCAGTGAAGGGCAGTGAGCAGCGGCACAAGGACGCGAGGCTTGCATGATGGCCAGGGCATGGCAAGGCCTGATGGCATTAGTTTCATATATGGTGGAGGTTCCCAACAAAGTCGTCTTGAGGAACATGGAAGGTGTTGGAGGTAGACGTAGGGTGGCTTGGTGGGTGCAGTTTGACGTTATACAGTGAGGGTGACGCTCGGAGAAGGCATGGCTTGGCTCGGTGTTATTGCTATTTGGAGGTGCAGGGCTGAGGCATGGTGAAGATGTTGGATCCGAAAGAGACAAGGGTGGTTGCGGTAAGCATGGCCAACAGTGGTGGAGCGTAGGCGATGAACATGGTGGCGGTGACGGCAGGCCCAAGGAGGTCGTTGGAGGATGGTGAAGGAAGCAAGGGCAGCGTGATGATATGATAGTGGCTCGTTACGAGGCCCTAATGGTGCAGCAGTGTCATGAGGGGGTGCATGTTTGGGCGTTAGAAGATTGTGAGGGGCTTATGGAAGACATGGAGGTAAAGGAGATACTTGGATGGTGGTTAGCAGTGACTTTGGCAGGGAGAATCGTCTGGAATGAGGTTGGTGAGGGTGGAGCGACGTGATTTATAGGGTTAGTTTGTTGTGGTTCCGTGGTGAGATGATGATGTTGGAGGCATAAACATGGGAAGGTTATGAGGGTGTTTGGTGAGGGTTCATGGTGATTGGTTTATGGTTTGCCGGGCAGTTTGGTAATGGCAGAGGAAGGTTGGTGCAGTGGAGGCGAAGGAGTCGTGGCTTAGAGGTGTGTGGAAGACATGGAGGGGGATATGTGGCACTGTGTTGCTTGATTAAAGGGTGAAATGTAGTTATGGGAAGTTTATTGGAAGTGCAGGTAACTGTTTTGAAGATGTTGAAGGTATGGAGGTGAAGGTGACGTAGAGGGCGTGTTTGGAGGTGCAGGGTTTGACATGAGTACGGTGGTGCATCATGGTGGTTGTGGAAGCCATCAACATGGCTATCATGGCAAGATGGTGGTGTGAAGGAGAGATGAAGTCTGAAAGTGTTGTGAGAGCATAGTGGAGGTTAGTTTGTGGGGTGCAGCGAACGTAATGGAGGTGCTGAAGGTTTCAAGGCAGTATGGAGGGGCACATGTGGCGCAGTTTGGAGGCTAAGCTTGCGAGGTGGAGAGTGATGACGAACATAGTGATATGGGGTGCAGTTTTGGAGGCTAGACTGTATGGTGATTCGAAATAGAAGGTGTGGGAGGTATATGGCTATGGCGATGGCTGGTGTATTGTGTAGGCATGGTGCAATTAAGAGGTGCTAGAGGATCAACTTGCTATGCGCAATAAGTGCAGTAGCATTGGCAAAGAGAAACCATTGGCATCAATGCCAAAATTCACTGCAATCTGGGGAAATCCACGTAGCACAGGAGGGAGTGATTCCCGAGCTTTCGGCAATGGTGGTGATGGTGAGTTCAACTTGAGCGAGGCATGGTGGCGTAGGGAGGTGGCAACGTGATGCTAGCAGAGTGGATGGTTTTATTTAGATTTTGGTTTGGGTGAGAGACCATAGAGAGTTGATAGAAAAGGAGGGTATTGGAAAAGAACCGCAGGCTTTTTCTACACATACTCTGAAATTATTCTCCATGCCGTTGCAGTCGCTCCCTTGATATTCATGGTCCTCATGATCGTTTTAGGAGTGGCTTTATTAACAGTGGTTATTCACAAAGGGGTTTATGATGGAAGGGCATTGAAGACAGAATCAGTGCCATAATGACAGGATGCTATGCATGTAGTAATTTTTTCGAATTGGATGCATACTAAAACTTTCAAAATGCATGGTACCTAGTATAAGGGTAAAAGCAACTTTTCTTAAAGAAACATACATGCGTACCCTTTTTTCTTCTCAATGTCTCCTCTGTTTTCTCCTCTTTCTCCTCTTAATTCTTCCTGTGTGTTCTCCAATGATCCCCTTTTTTATTCTTGACCAATATATTTTTTTTTATTTTTTAATATTTTAATTGATATATTTTTTTTAAAAACTAGTAATTCAGTTTTAGAGAGATTAAGAGAGGTTACTCTTTGACTCATTCACATTTATTGTTTTTTTTTATTTTTAATTAAAATTAATATTAAAGTGAATCTACCCAACAACGAGACTTAAAATACTTTTCAATGGTAAAAATCTATTTTTTATTATTAATTTATTTTATTTAAGTGGAGAACGTGGGTTGGTGGTTATCTGAGTGGTTTAAAAAATTGTTATTTAAAATATTTATTTATTATTATTTTTTTATTTTTTAACAATACGTGGAGTTAAGGAGTGACAACATGGGAGTCTACTGCCATTGACTCATTCTTTTTATTATTTTTATTATTATTTATTTTTTTTTTCCATCATCTTGAGCGTGGAAATCAAGTAAGCAGTTTGGAAGCAGTTTTTTCTTGTTTTTATTTTATTTTATTTTATTATTTAATCTCCTTTTTTTTAATATATATTTATTTTTACTTTGTTTCTTATTATTTAATCCTTAATTATTTAATATTTATTTATTTGTTATTCATTATTTTCGTTTTTTTTAATTAATTGTTTTTATTTTAATTAT